>OGCL01000406.1_pt1 | contig 47161 bp, 41 predicted proteins | sample 1570041 | NCBI WGS metagenome assembly OGCL01 (sample SAMN06266162, study PRJEB24511) | hot springs metagenome | isolation source: Hot spring water | place: South Africa: Limpopo | collected 2015-06-22 | reverse complement strand
CCGAAGGTTTGGCCACGCCCGAGGACATCGACGCCGGCATGAAGCTGGGCTGCAACCAGCCCATCGGCCCGCTGGCGCTGGCCGACATGATCGGCCTGGATGTGTGCCTGGCGGTGATGGATGTGTACCTGACCGAGTTTGGCGACAGCAAGTACCGCCCCTGCCCGCTGCTCAAGGAAATGGTGGCCGCCGGCCGCCTGGGCCGCAAGACCGGGCAAGGCGTCTACACCTACTGACGGTCTTCAGCGCGCTGTCCCTCGGGGGACGGCGCGCAGTTTCCATTGCGTTTTCAATCATGGGCCAGGAGACCGCGCCCATGACACACATCACCCCCACCACACCCCCGCCCGAGGGCTGTATCGACACCCAGGTCATCGGCCATGTGCTGCTGATCGGCATTAACCGGCCCGCCAAGCGCAATGGCTGGACGCCCCCCATGTTCCGCCAGCTGGCCGAGGCCTATACCCGGCTGGACGACGACCCCGCATTGCGTGTGGGCGTGCTGCATGCGTTTGGCGACCACTTCACCGCCGGGCTCGACCTGCCCGCCGTGAGCGCCTACATGCAGCGCGGCGAAAAAGCCATCCCCGAAGGCCTGGTGGAGCCCCATGACTACGGCCTGCCCGGCTACCGGCGCCGCACCAAGCCCATGGTGGTGGCGGTCAAGGGCATCTGCTTCACCGTGGGCATCGAGTTGATGCTGGGTGCCGACATCGTGGTGGCGGCCGACGACTGCCGTTTCTCGCAGATGGAGGTGCAGCGCGGCATCATGGCCACGGGCGGCGCCACGCTGCGCATGGCCGAGCGCGCGGGCACGGGCAACGCGCTGCTGCACTTGCTGACGGCCGACGAGTTCGGCAGCGCCGAGGCGTACCGCCTGAACTTTGTGCAGAAAGTGGTGCCGGCTGGCCAGGAACTGGACGAGGCATTGGCGATTGCCCAGCGCATTGCCGCCCAGGCGCCGCGCGCGGTGGTCGCCACGCGCCTGAATGTGCTCAAGGCCATCGAGCAAGGCCAGGCGGCTGCGGTGGCGGACTTCATCCCGGTGCAGAAGGAACTGGCCAACAGCGAGGATGCGGCCGAAGGCGTGCGCGCGTTTGTCGAGCGCCGGCCCGCGCAGTTCAGCGGGCGATGAGGTCCTGGTGGTGCGTCGCCGCCAAAGCCACCATGCCCCAGATTTCAAGCCCAATTGACCGCCAGCGCAAATAGATTATGCGCTAGCAGCTTCACTATTGATAGCACCTCTTAAGGGCGACGTGGATGCGGCACCCCCGCATGCGCCAGCGGAGCGCGCGAATAGCACCGATGGCGCGGCGCCGCTCCCCCATCGGCACAATCCCATCCATTAACAAAGTTTTTCACAATTCAATTGCACACAATTTAATTCACGATCACAATTCACCCCATGCCCAGCCACAGCACGCCCCACACTCCCAGCCCCGCCATCCTGCGGCTGGACAACCAGGTCTGCTTTGCGCTGTATTCCGCCTCGCTGGCGATGACCAAGCTGTACAAACCGCTGCTCGACCAGATCGGGCTGACCTACCCCCAGTACCTCGTGATGCTGGTGTTGTGGGAGCAGGATGGCGTCACGGTCTCCGAGCTGGGCGAGCGCCTGTTTCTGGACTCCGGCACGCTCACGCCGCTGCTCAAGCGCCTGGAGGCGCAGGGCCACATTGCCCGGTTGCGCGATGTGCAGGACGAGCGCCGCGTGCGCATCACCCTCACGTCGCAAGGCCGCGCACTGCGCGACCAGGCCGAGGCCATCCCGCCCTGTGTGCTGCAAAGCAGCCAGTGCTCGATTGCCGAGCTGACGGCCCTGACCACCGAACTCAAGCAGCTGCGAGACCGGCTCAGCGAGCAACGCTGATGGCCTTCAGACAACACAAACACCGATTCCCTCCACGCCCGCCTGTGGGCAACAACCGCAAGGAAGACACCATGACCAAGCTCGAAAAAGTCCTGTACACCGCCAAGTCGCACGTGACCGGTGGCCGCGATGGCGCCGCCAAGACCGATGACGGCCGCCTGGACGTCAAGCTGTCCTCGCCCGGCACGGCCGGCACCGGCACCAACCCCGAGCAGCTGTTCGCCTCCGGCTACGCCGCCTGCTTCATCGGCGCCATGAAGGCTGTGGGTGGCAAGATCGGCATCCCCGTGCCGCAGGACGTGTCCATCGACGCCGAAGTGGACCTGGGCCCGATCCCGAACGCCTACGGCATCGCCGCCCGCCTGGCCATCAGCCTGCCCGGCCTGGACAAGGAAACCGCCCAGAAGCTGGTGGACGCAGCCCACCAGGTCTGCCCCTACTCCAACGCCACGCGCGGCAATATCGACGTGACCATCACGCTGGTGTAAGCCATGGGCCGCCAGTTGCTTCCCCGCATCGCGGTGGCCCTGGTGGCCATCGAGCATGTGTACATCCTCGTGCTCGAAATGTTCTTCTGGAACAAGCCGCTGGGCATGAAGACCTTCAACCTGACCCAGGAGCTGGCCGACGCCACCACCACGCTGGCGGCCAACCAGGGGCTGTACAACGGTTTTCTGGCGGCCGGGCTGTTCTGGGGGCTGTTCACCGGCAACCGGGTGTTCAAGATCTTCTTTCTGGCCTGTGTGATCGTGGCCGGGGTGTTCGGCGCCGCCACCGCAGCGCCCAAGATCTTCTTCAGCCAGGCGCTGCCCGCGATCATCGCGCTGGGCCTGGTGCTGGCGCTGGACAAAAAGCCCGCCGCACAGCGCAGCCTCTGAGCTATCAAATCAATAGCTGCCAGCGCTTGACCAACAAGCGCTGGCAGCTATTTTTGCTTTGAAGCCACGCAGGCACTGCCACCTGCAAGCTGGCATTCAGCGACACGCGCGATGATGGGGTTGGAGACAACAACATGAAAATCGCCCTGCTGTCCGACATCCACGCCAACCGCCAGGCCCTGGACGCCTGCCTGACACACGCCCGCGCCCACGGCGCCGAACAATTTGCGCTGCTGGGCGACCTGGTCGGCTACGGCGGCGAACCCGTGGCCGTGGTGGAGCAAGTTCGCGACCTGGCCCAACAAGGCGCCCTGTGTGTGCTGGGCAACCACGACGCCATGGCCCTGGCGCCCCCCGCCAACCCGCGCAACCGCAGCGAGCTGGGCGCGCAGTGGACCCACGACCAGCTCGGCAACAGCCACATCGCCTTTTTGCAGTCGCTGCCGCTCACCGCACGCCTGGGCAGCAGCGCCTTGCTGGTGCACGCCAGTGCCGACATGCCCGCGCAGTGGCGGTATGTGGAAGACTCCAACGCGGCAGAGCGCAGCATGACGGCCGCGCAGGGCATCGACCCCGCCATCCGCTACGTGTTCTGCGGCCATGTGCACGAGCAGGTGCTGTACTTCCTCACCCCCACGGCCAAGCTGATGCGCTTTGCGCCCGAGCCCGGCGTGCCGGTGCCCGTGCCGACGCACCGCCAGTGGCTCGCCATTGTGGGCTCGGTAGGCCAGCCGCGCGACGGCGATGCGCGCGCCATGTACGCACTGTTCGACGACACCGCCAAGCAGATCACCTTCTACCGCGTGCCCTACGACCACCTGGCCGCCGCCGCCGCCATCCGAGCAGCAGGCCTGCCCGGCTTCTATGCCGACCGCTTGGAGAAGGGCCAGTGAGATGAAGCTGCTGGAGTCCGGCACCGAGATCGACGGCTTCCGCGTGGTGGACTGCATCCACGCAGGCGGCATGGCCCACATCTACGCGGTGGAATACGCGCAGGCCGACCGCAGCCCCGGCTTTGCCATGGCGATGAAGATCCCGCGCATGACGGCGGGCGACGGGGCCGAGAACATCGTGAGCTTCGAGGTCGAGCTGCAGATCCTGCCCGTGCTCAGCGGCCCGCATGTGCCGCGTTTTGTGGCGGCGGGCGACCTGGTGCGGCTGCCCTATCTGGTGATGGAATACATCCCCGGCCAGACGCTGCAGCACTGGCTGGACGAAGGGCCTGGCCGCTGCGACACCGCAACCATCGCCCGCCTGGGCGCGGCAACCGCGCGCGCGGCGCACAGCCTGCACCAGCAAAACGTGTGCCACCTCGACCTCAAGCCCGCCAACGTGCTCATCAAGGAAGACGGCACGGCCGTGCTGCTGGACTTTGGCCTCTCGTGCCACGCGCACTACCCCGACCTGCTGGCCGAGGAAATGCGCCAGGCCGTGGGCTCGCCCGCCTGGATTGCGCCCGAACAGGTGGTGGGCGTGCGCGGCGACCCGCGCAGCGATATCTTTGCCATCGGCGTGATGCTGTACGAGCTGGCCACGGGCGAGCTGCCCTTTGGCGCCCCCACCACCAGCGGCGGCATGCGCCAGCGTCTGTGGATGACGCCCGCGCCACCGCGCAAGCACCGCGCCGACATCCCGCCCTGGCTGCAGGAGGTCATCCTGCGCTGCCTGGAGCCCGAGGCCTCCCACCGCTACCCCTCGGCCGCCCACCTGGCCTTCGACCTGTCCCACCCCGAGCAGGTGCTGATGACCGAACGCGGCGAGCGCACCGAGCGCACGCCGCTCTCCACCCATTTCAAGCGCTGGCTGCGCGCGGCGGGCATGCACTACACCCCCAGCCCGCTGCCGTCAGCGCAAATCGAAGACACGCCCATCCTCATGGTCGCCGTGCCCCATGCCGATGTGAGCGACGCCACCCTGTACTCGCTGCGCCAGGCGGTGGCGCGGTCACTGGGCATCCGCCCGGGCGCGCGGCTGGCCTGCGTGACGGTGATCTCGCCCGGCGCCAGCAGCACCAGCGACAGCGGGCGCAGCGAAACCACGCTGCACCGCCAGCACATGGCCCGCCTGCGCCAGTGGGCTCAGGCCCTGGACCTGACCGGGCATGCCGTGAGCTACCACGTGCTCGAAGCCAGCGATGTGGCCCAGGCGCTGGTGCGCTATGCGGCCAGCAACCACGTGAGCATGATGATCCTGGGCGCCGCCACGCACGGGCTGCAGATGCAGCGCTTCATCGACACCGTGCCCATCCGCGTGGCGCGCGACGCGCCCTGCACGGTCATCCTGGTCAAACAGGCGCTGCCGTTCGAGCAACTGGGCCAAACGTTCCCGGGCTAACCGCCTGTTCAAGAAGTGGGCTCCGCTGTCGCCGAGGCGGCGCGGCCCGCTTGAGCCGCGCCGGGCTTTCGTTTAGCGTGGCGGCATGAGCACCACCACCCTCCTTGTGCGCCAGGTCCAGCTGGCTACCACCCGCCTGTCCACCACCGACGATGCGCCCCTTGCCGACGGCCAGGTCCGCGTGCGGGTCGAGTCGTTCGCCCTCACGGCCAACAACATCACCTACGCCGCGCTGGGCGACATGCTGAACTACTGGCAGTTCTTCCCCACCGGCGAAGCGGGCTGGGGCATCGTGCCCGTGTGGGGTTTTGGCACGGTGACAGAGTCACAGCACCCCGAGGTGGCCGTGGGCGAGCGCCTCTATGGCTACTGGCCCATGGCCGACCAAGCGGTGCTCTCGCCCCAGCGTGTCAACCCCACGGGCTTCAGCGACGGCGCCCCGCACCGCGCGGGCCTGCATGCGGTCTACAACCACTATCTGCGCACCAGCACCGACGGGCTGTACCGCGCCGACAACGAAGACGTGCAGGCGCTGCTGCGGCCGCTGTTCATCACCTCGTGGCTCATCGACGACTTTCTGGCCGACCAGCAGTTCTTTGGCGCCCAGCGCATGCTGCTGTCCAGCGCGTCGAGCAAAACGGCCTACGGCACCGCCTTCCAGCTTGCACAGCGGGAGGGCATCGAGGTCATTGGCCTCACCTCGCCGGGCAATGTGGCGTTTTGCGAAAGCCTGGGCTGCTACCACCGCGTGGTCACCTACGACGCACTGGACAGCATCGACGGTGCCACACCCAGCGTGTACATCGACTTTGCGGGCAGCGTGGGCCTGCGCCAGCGCATCCACGCCCACTTCACGGGCCTGGCCTACAGCTGCTCGGTGGGCGCGAGCCACGTGCAGGACCTGGGCGGCGCCGGCCAGCTGCCCGGCCCGCGCCCGGTGATGTTCTTCGCCCCCGCCCAGGTCAAGAAGCGCCACGCCGACTGGGGTGCCCAGGGCCTGAACGACCGCCTGGTCGCGGCCTGGAACCAGTTCAGCACCGCCGTGTCGGCCGGGCCACAGCCCTGGCTGGTGGTCCAGCGCCATGCGGGGCCCCAGGCCACGCAAACCCTGTTTGCCAGCGTGCTGGCGGGCAGCGGCGACCCGCGCGCCGGGCATATCGCGACGATGCTGCCTGCTTAAAGCCCGCAGCCCGGCGGCCAAGGGCATGGCGGCGACAATGGGGCATGACCCCATTGCCCCCCGATACCGCTGCCAACGCCTCGAACGACCAACACCCCTACGCCCGCCTCACCCCCGACCAGGTGCTGGACGCGCTGGCCAGCGTGGGCCTGTATGGCGATGGCCGCCTCATGGCCCTGTCGTCGTACGAAAACCGGGTGTACCAGGCCACGCTGGAAGACGGCGAGCGCGTGGTGGCCAAGTTCTACCGCCCAGGCCGCTGGAGCGAGGCGCAGATCCTCGAAGAACACGCCTTTGCCGCCGAGCTAATGGCCGCCGAGGTGCCCGCTGTGGGCCCGCTGGTGCTGAACGGCACCACCCTGCACCAGCACGATGGCTTTGCGTTCTCCGTCAGCCCCTGGCGCGGCGGGCGCCAGCCCGAGCTGGACGACTTTGAAGTGCTGGAATGGATTGGCCGCTTTCTGGCCCGCATCCACACCGTGGGTGCGGCCCAACCGTTTGTGCACCGGCCGGTGCTGGACCTGGAGACCTTCGGCCAGGCCTCGCGCGACTGGCTGCTGGGCAACGACGCCATCCCGCTCGACGTTGCCGCCGCGTGGAAAACGCAGTGCGACATCGCTCTTGAATTGATAGCAAAGAAAAGCCACCAAGAGAGCGGAGAAGGCCATTTTTCCTTGAAAGACGCTACCCCTATCCGCCTGCATGGCGACTGCCACCCCGGCAACATCCTCTGGACCCCGCCGGATGAATGGGGCCGGGGCGGCCCGCATTTTGTGGACCTGGACGACGCGCGCATGGGCCCGGCTGTGCAGGACCTGTGGATGCTGCTGTCGGGCGACCGGCGCCAGCGCACCCACCAGCTCGGCGCACTGATCGACGGCTACGAGCAGTTCCGCAGCTTCGACCGCCGCGAGCTGGCGCTCATCGAGCCGCTGCGCACGCTGCGCCTCATCCACTACAGCGCGTGGCTCGCGCGCCGCTGGCAGGACCCGATTTTCCCTGCCAACTTCCCCTGGTTTGGCAGCAGCGACTACTGGCGCGGGCAGGTGGACATGCTGATCGAGCAGATCGAGGCGATGCAGGAAGAGCCGCTGGTGGCCTGAGTTGGGGTGATCGAGGCGGGGACAGGCCCGGCCAGCGCAGGTCCGGCTATTGCAAACGATTGTCAACCCCTGCGCACAGCGGCCTGATGTGGTGCACCATCAAGGCACTCCCTCCCACGGGGGTGTTTTGTAGTTGATTTTCACGGCCCCCGGCCCCGAGCCCACCACCATGCGCATCGCAGTCCTTGACGACGACCTTCTCCTGCTGGAGCAGATCAAGGGCACCTTGGAATGCCACCACCATGTGTGCCACACCTACGCCGACGGCACCAGCCTGCTCAAGGCCCTGCGGCATGACACCTTCGACCTGCTGATCGTGGACTGGCACCTGCCCGACATGGAAGGCACCGAGGTCGTGCAGACCGTGCGCGATATGGGCGGCATGCAGTTGCCCATCCTGTTCATCACCCGCCGCAACGACGAACGCGACGTGATCGAGGCGCTCTCGCGCGGTGCTGACGACTTCATGAGCAAGCCCCTGCGCATGGGCGAACTCGTGGCCCGCACCACCGCCCTGCTGCGCCGCGCCTACCCCGAAAGCATGGGCGCACGCATGGCCTTCGGCGCCTACAGTTTTGACGCCGACAAGCGCTCCCTGAGCGTGCACGGCCAGCCCATCGAACTCAAGAACCGCGAGTACGAACTGGCCCTGTTCATGTTCCGCAACGCTGGCCGCCTGCTGTCCCGCACCCACCTGCGCGAGGCCGTCTGGGGCGACGGCGCCGAAACCCCCTCCCGCTCGCTCGACACCCACATGTCACGCCTGCGCACCAAGCTGGAGCTGACCGAGGACAACGGCTACACGATCTCGGCGATTTATGGGATGGGGTACCGGCTGGATCCTTGCCAACCAGCAGCCAGCAGTGCGCCAGGCACCGCTGGCACGCCGGTGCCTTCGCAGCGCCCCCTCACCGCGTCACTCGCGACCCCCTGAGCGCGCACCCACGGCCCGCCAGCACAACGCGCTGCACAAGATAGAGGCTCCAAATGCGGCTGGCAAACCAAGGCTTGAGTTGCGCCCGGGTCGTGGGCTATGCTGCATCAGCTCAACAATCCCCACAGCCCGCCCATGAAGGACTGGATACGCAACGTTTTGTCGATCCGACAGGCACGCCGCCCCGCGCCGGTGGGGCAGGTGCCTGCAGTGGGCACGGACATTCAGCGGGGAGAACTGAAGATGGCCGTCACCCACCGGATTTCAGGGGAGTTGTGGGACTGGCTGGTGCTCTCTGGCTGGCGCAATCTGCCGGTGGCGACCGACCGGCGCCGGGGCGTGCGGCTGCCCGATGAGGCCCTCAAGACCTTGATGGATGCGGACCCGCAAGAGCGCAACCAGGTGTATGCGCGGCTGCTGGAGCAGGCACAGCCGCAGGAATGAGTCAGGCACCGCAGCAGCCCGCCACGTTCACCGCATCCAAAGAAAAACCCCGGCGCCATTCAGCCCCGGGGTTTCACTTTTTGATAGCAATCAAATGCCTACTCACGCGCGATGACGGCATATTTCGCCCCATAAGGACGCACGCCAGTCACCGGTCGGCTCTCAGACCAGCAGCGCGTTGACCCGCTTGACGTAGGCAGCGGGGTCTTCCGGCAGGCCGCCTTCGGCCAGCAGGGCCTGGTCAAACAGGATGTGGGCCAGGTCGTGGAAGTGCACGCTGCCGTCGAGCTTCTTCACCAGCGCGTGCTCGGCATTCACCTCCAGCACGGGCTTGGACTCGGGCGCCTGCTGCCCAGCCTGCTTGAGCATGCGGGCCAGCTGCGTGCTCATGCCGTCGTCCTGCACCACCAGGCAGGCGGGCGAATCGACCAGGCGGGTGGTCACGCGCACATCTTCGGCCTTGTCCTTGAGCGCTTCTTTCAGCTTGGCCAGCACGGGCTTGAAGGCCTCGGCAGCCTCTTCAGCGGCCTTCTTCTCGGCCTCGTCCTGCAGCTTGCCCAGGTCCACGGCACCCTTGGCCACGCTTTGCAGTGGCGTGCCGTCAAACTCGTGCAGGTAGTTCAGCGCCCACTCGTCCACGCGGTCAGTCATCAAGAGCACTTCGATGCCCTTCTTCTTGAAGACTTCGAGCTGCGGGCTGTTCTTGGCAGCGGCCAGGGTGTCGGCGGTGATGTAGTAGATCGCCTCCTGGCCTTCCTTCATGCGGGCCTTGTAGTCGGCAAAGCCCACGGTCACGGCGTCGCTGGTGGTGGACGCAAAACGCAGCAGCTTGGCCAGGCGCTCGCGGTTGCCAAAGTCTTCGCCCAGGCCTTCCTTCAGCACCGCGCCAAACTCGCTGTAGAACGCGGTGTACTTGCCTTCCTTGGCCTTGTCGTCGGCGTCCACCACATCGGTCACGCCGTCGGCATTGGCGGCGGTGTCGTGCTTGTCGTGTTTGGCCAGGTCTTCCAGCATGCTCAGCACACGCTTGGTGCTGCCCTCGCGGATCGCGCGCACGTCGCGGCTTTCCTGCAGCAGCTCGCGGCTCACATTCAGTGGCAGGTCGGCCGAGTCGATCACGCCCTTGACGAAGCGCAAGTAGGTGGGCATCAGCGCCTCGGCGTCGTCCATGATGAAGACGCGCTTGACGTAGAGCTTCACACCCGCCTTCTTGTCGCGGTTCCACAGGTCAAACGGCGCCTTGGCGGGGATGTACAGCAGCTGCGTGTACTCGGTGTTGCCTTCGACGCGGTTGTGCGCCCAGGTCAGCGGGGCCTCGTGGTCGTGGCTGATGGCCTTGTAGAACTCGGCGTACTGTTCTTCGGTGATGTCCTTCTTGGGGCGCGTCCACAGGGCGCTGGCCTTGTTGATGGTTTCCCACTCGCCGGTCTTGACCATGCCGCCGGGCTGGCGGCCACCGTTTTCGTCATTGGGGTTGATCAACTCGCCGTCTTTCCACTCTTCCTTTTCCATCAGGATGGGCAGGCTGATGTGGTCGGAGTATTTGGCGATGACCTGCTTGAGCTTCCAGGCGTTGAGGTATTCCTCGGCGTCGTCGCGCAGGTGCAGGATGATGCTGGTGCCGCGCTGGGCGCGGGTGATGGTTTCGACCTCGAAGTCGCCCGTGCCGCCGCTGATCCAGCGCACGCCCTCTTCGGCCTTCAGGCCCGCGCGGCGCGATTCCACGGTGATCTTGTCGGCCACGATGAAGCCCGAGTAAAAGCCCACGCCGAACTGGCCGATGAGCTGGGCGTCCGCCTTCTGGTCGCCCGAGAGCTTGCCCATGAAGTCCTTGGTGCCGCTCTTGGCAATCGTGCCCAGGTGGTCGATGGCCTCCTGCTGGCTCATGCCGATGCCGTTGTCGGTGATGGTCAGCGTCTTGGTAGCCTTGTCAAAGCTCACACGCACTTCGAGGTTGGGTGCGTCCTCGAACAGGGCGGAGTTGTTCAGCCCCTCAAAACGCAGCTTGTCGCAGGCGTCGGACGCGTTGGAGATCAGCTCGCGCAGGAAGATTTCCTGGTTGGAGTACAGCGAGTGGGTGACCAGGTGCAGCAACTGGGCCACTTCGGCCTGGAAAGACAGGGTTTGTTTGGTGCTCATGGTGTCTTGGTCTTGGAATGGGCTACTTCATACGATCTTGAGAAATGCCTTGGGTGCACCTGCGGTGCAAAAGACATTCGCGCGTGTTCACCTCGGGGCGGATGGCGCGATTTCAAGACCAGCTGAGCGTTAGTCCACTGAATCCGAGAAATCGGCGGTGAACTACCGGCAACCGAGAGGGCACGGACAGCAGTCCCGCCATCTGATGCTGCTTTGACGCGCCAGATGCTCTCCCAGTGCCCGAAAGAGCATTGTTGACAATTTGCGCGCAATTAACGCTTGTTCAGCACATTTTGCCCTCCTAAGATGCCGCATTGGCTGCGGGCCTGCGCCAGCAGCTGCCCTCCTGCTTTTTTGGACAAGCCCATGCCCACCTCTTTGCAAAAATGGTCTGCCGAGTTCCTCGGCACGTTCTGGCTCACCTTCGGCGGCTGTGGCAGCGCGGTACTGGCGGCCGCGTTTCCGCAGCTGGGCATCGGGTTTCTGGGCGTGTCCCTGGCGTTTGGCCTGACAGTGCTGACCGGGGCCTACGCGCTGGGGCCCATCTCGGGCGGGCATTTCAACCCGGCGGTGTCCGTGGGCCTGGCACTGGGCGGCCGGTTCAAGGTGTCCGAGCTGCCCGGCTATGTGGTGGCGCAGGTGCTGGGCGCGATTGTGGCCGCCGGGGTGCTTTACCTCATCGCCACGGGCAAGCCCGGGGCGGACATTGGCGGGTTTGCCACCAACGGCTACGGCGAACATTCACCCGGTGGCTACGGGCTGCTGGCAGCCGTGGTGGCCGAGGTCGTGCTCACGGCGGTGTTCATGATCGTGATCCTGGGCGTGACCTCGCGGCACGCTGCGGAAGGCGTGGGCGGCATGGCCATCGGCCTGTGCCTCACGCTGATCCACCTGATCTCCATCCCGGTGACCAACACCTCGGTCAACCCGGCGCGCAGCACCGGCCCCGCCCTGTTTGGGCCCAGCTATGCGCTGTCGGAGCTGTGGGTGTTCTGGGCCGCGCCCATTGCGGGCGCCTTGCTGGGCGCCGCCATCTACCGGGGGCTGTTCGGCGAAGATTGAGCGATAGACCGCTCAGTTTTCGAGCGTGATGCGCTGCACCAGGGTCTGCAGGATGGTGTCGGCCTTCTCGTTGGACACCTGGCAGGTGCCCGCAGCGGCATGGCCACCGCCGCCAAACTCCAGCATGAGGTTGCCGATGTGCACGTGGCTGCTGCGGTCCAGGATGGACTTGCCCGTGGCAAACACCGTGTTCTGCTTTTGCAGCCCCCACATCACGTGGATGGAGATGTTGCAGTCCGGAAACAGCGCATAGATCATGAAGCGGTTGGTGGCCCAGATGGTCTCTTCCTCGCGCAGGTCCAGCACCACCAGCTTGCCGATGCGGATGGCGCAGCGCTGCAGCTGCTCCTTGGCCTTGGCCGCATGCTCGCGGTAAAGCTGCACCCGCTCCTGCACGTCGGGCAGGGCCAGGATGTCGTCGATGGTGTGGTCGCGGCAATACTGGATGAGGTCCATCATCAGCGCGTAGTTGCTGATGCGGAACTCCCGAAAACGGCCCAGCCCGGTGCGCGAATCCATCATGTAGTTCAGCAGCACCCAGCCCTGGGGGTCGAGGATGTCTTGGCGCGAATATTGGGCCGAATCGGCCTGGTCCACCGCCGCCATCATGTCTTCGGTGATGCGCGGGAAGGCAGCCTTGCCGCCGTAATGGTTGTAGACCACGCGCGCGGCGGAGGGCGCGTGCGCCTCGATGATGTGGTTCTCGGCCCGGCGGCCCGAGTTGCGCACCGTTTCGGACTCGTGGTGGTCAAACACCAGGTGCGCCCCGGGCACATAAGGCAGGTTGGTGGTGATGTCGCGGCTGGTGATGGCGACCTTGCCATCCTGCATGTCTTTGGGGTGGACAAAGGTGATTTCGTCAATCAGATCCAGCTCGTTGAGCAGCACGGCGCAGACCAGGCCGTCAAAGTCGCTGCGGGTCACCAGGCGGTATTTCACATCACTCACAAGTTTCTCCTTGTTGTCTATTGCTGCATGAACACATCGTAGCCGCACCCCCGGCACCGGGCCAGCGTCATGTGGGCGCCGCCATCCACTGCTCCAGCTGCCGGGCCACGCCGGCATCGCCCAGCAGCGCCAGATGGCCCAGGCGGTGGAACACCGCCTGCCGTTCCTTGGCAAACCCGAGCCCCCGGCCCGCATCATCGTGGATGCCCAGGGCGCTGTGCAAGGGCACCAACCCGTCCCCCACCAGCCGCTCAGCCACCGGGCTGCGCCGCGCGGCCAGCGTGGCGGCCGCCGCGTAGCAGGCCACCCCGGCAGGCAGGGGCACGGGGGTGCGCTGGTCGTGGCGGGTGCGAAAGCGGTCGCGCCCCTGCCAGTCGGCATCGAGCACATGGCCGTACCGCAAATCAGTGATGCCCGCGCTGCGCAGCTGCGCCAGCCGGGCAAACGGCCGCGAATAGGGGGTGCTGCCCAGCAGCACGTCCACCCAGCTCCCCGCCCGCTCCAGCGGCGCGCCATGGTGGGGCGTGCCCAGAAAAACCACCTGGCGCAGCCGGGGCAGCCAGCCGCTGGGGGCCGCCGCCTGGGTGGCCGCATGGTGGCAGGCACTGCGCACCACCAGTCCGCCCATGCTGTGGGCCAGCACGGCCAGCTCTGTCACGGGCACGGGCCAGCTGGCCACCAAGGATTCGAGCAGGGCCGACAGCTCGGCGCCGTTGGTCGAGATGTGCTGGCCGGTGTTGTAGCGCAGGTACACCGGCGTGTAGCCCAGCGCCTGGGCCAGGTGGGCGCCATGGTCATGGCCGCCATGCTGCCACTGCAGATCGTTCATGCACAGTCCGTGCACCAGCACCAGCAACTTGCCGGTGGCCGTGCCCGGAGCGCCCAGGGCACGCACATCCAGCGGCAGGCCCTGCTGGTACCAGCCCATGCGGGTGCACAGCGGATTGTTGTCCTGCTGCAGGCGGTCGCCCATCACACCGTTCAGGGCGGCGATGACCGCCTCGCGCTCCCACAGCACCTCGGTGCCGGGCGTGCTCGCCGAGAAAAAGGGCTCCAGCCGCGCGAGCCCCGCCTGCAGGCCCGCATCCACGAGTTGCGTCACCCCCCGGATGCTCTGGTAGACCAAGCCGGTCAGCCCCCCGGTACGGCCCGGCTGGGCCCCGCCGGGCAACCCCAGGGTGCCGCGCACGGACTGGTGCACGCCCTCGGCCACGCGGCTGATACCGGTGGTGGCCTGCGTGGCCAGCCGGGCCACACCGCGCAGGTCGGAGACCCGCAGCTGCCGCAGCGGGTTGGATCCGGAAGCCGGTGCGCTGTCGCGTATGCGCGGTGGCCGCGAGGAAGGCATGAGAAGGCTCCGATCCAGAAAAAAGGCGGGGTTGTACGGAGCTCGGCAGCGCTCAGAAGCGCTCGTTAGGCGACAGATAGCGCCACTGCCCCACGGGCAGGTGGCCCAGGGTCACGCGACCGATGCGGATGCGCTTGAGGCCCACGACCTTGAGCCCCACCAGTTCGCACATGCGGCGGATCTGGCGTTTTTTGCCCTCGGTGAGCACAAAACGCAGTTGCTCGGGGTTTTGCCAATCGACCTTGGCGGGTTTGAGTGGCTCGCCGTCCAGGCTCAGGCCGTGGCGCAGGAGTTCCAGCAACTCTTTGGGGAACACCGCCTGCACATTGGTGCTGACCGGGTCACGCTCGTCGATTTCCTGCAGCGGCGCGGAGCGCTCGCCGGGGTGGCGAGCCGTCGTCTGGCCCGGTGCCTGGTAGACCACGCGCACGAGGTACTCCTTTTCCATCTCGGAGTCCTCGCCAATGATCTGTCGGGCCACGCGGCCGTCCTGGGTCAGCACCAAGAGGCCCACCGAGTCGATGTCCAGCCGCCCGCAAGGCGCCATGCCGCGCAGTTGCGGCGGCGAGAAGCGGTTGCGGCTGGGGTCATCGCGCCAGTGGGTGCGGGGGTTGATCAGCGCCACGGCGGGCGTGTGGCCGTCCTCGGCCTGGCCGCTCACGTAGCCGATGGGCTTGTTCAGCAGGATGGTGACGCGCTGCTCCTGGAAACCCTGGGCAATCTTGTCCACCTCGATGCGGTCGGCCGCCGTGACCTGCTGGCCCATGGTCGCCACCACGCCATTGACCTTGACCCAGCCCTGCTCCACCCAGTCGTCGGCCTCGCGCCGCGAGCACAGACCCAGCTCGGCCATGCGCTTGTTCAGGCGTGAGGTGGGCAGGCCACCCACGGTGGTGGTGGCAGGCGCAGGCACCTGGCGCACAGGCGCCACAAACGCGCCCGATGCGACGCGGTAGGTGGACGGTGCGGGCGACCGGGCAGGCCGGGGGGCCCGGGGTGGCGGCACAGGCCGCGCAGGTGCAGGCTTGGCCGTCAGGGTGGGGCGGCGCAGCACGGGGCGCGGCGCCGCAGGCGAGGAAGGGCCACCGGCATCGGTGGCCGGGGCGGCAGGGCCCGCAGGCGGGCGAGGAGCAGAAGAAGACATTGCGCGTATTTTCGCCTGTGGGCCGCCAGGGGCCCAAATGAATTTCGGTCGCCCCTGATCTGAAGACCCCGGCGACCGAAAGAACCCGGCGCAGCCTACCCCTGGCGTGCCTGCCAGGCCAGGAAGTCATCGACCGGCAGGGGCCGCGTGATGTGGTAGCCCTGCGCCTCATCGCAGGCCAGAGTGCGCAGCTGCTCCAGGATGCCAGCGGTCTCCACACCCTCCGCCACCACGGTGAGCCCCAGGTTGTGCGCCAGGTCGATGGTGGAGCGCACGATCATCGCGTCGTCCTCGCCCGTTTCCATGCCCATCACGAAGGACTTGTCGATCTTGAGTTCGTCCACCGGCAGGCGCTTGAGGTAGGCCAGCGACGAGTAGCCGGTGCCAAAGTCGTCAATCGACAGCTTGAAGCCCTGCTCGGACAGCCGGTTGAGCATGGCCTCGGCGCGCTGCGGGTCGTCCATGATCGCGCTTTCGGTGATCTCCAGGCAGAACGCGCTGGCCGCCACCCCGTGGCGCGCCAGGATGTCGGCCAGCCGGTTGCTCAGCTCCGGGTCCAGCAGGTCGCGGGTCGAGAGGTTGACCGACACCCTGAGCGGCAGGCCCCGCGTGCGCGGGTCGGCCAGCAGCCGCGCGACCTCCTCAAACATCCACAGCGTGAGCTGGCGCACAAAGCCGGTCTGCTCGGCAAACGGGATGAACTGCATGGGCGGCACCAGCCCGCGCTGCGGGTGCTGCCAGCGCACCAGCGCCTCGGCCGCCAAACCCGCCTGGCCATGCAGCGGCACCTTGGGCTGCAGGTACAGGCGCAGCTCGTGGTGCTCCACCGCATGGCGCAGCTCGGTCAGCAGCGACAGGGTCTGCGCGCTGGTCGAGTCGAACGCGGCGTCGTACTGCAGAGCCCCGCTGAGCTTGCGCTTGGCAGCATACATGGCGATTTCAGAGCGGCTGAGCAGGGTGTCGGCATCGTCTGCATCGCCTGGCCAGCAGGCAAAACCGATGCCCGCGCTCAGGTCCACCGTCTGGTCCTCGAACGCCAGCGGCTCCTCGAACGACTGGTTGATGCGCTGGGCGATGTCGTGGGCGGCAGCGGCGTCTGCATTCAGCAGCAGGATGGCGAACTCGTTGCCGCCCAGGCGCGCCACCATGTCGTCGGGCGATCGCACCTGCAGGCTTAGGCGCCCGGCCACGGCCTGCAGCAGGCGGTCGCCAAACGCGTAGCCCAGCACGTCGTTCACATGCTTGAAGCGGTCCAGATCGAGGGTGAGCACCGCCACCGGCTGGGGCGTGGCCGTGCGGCCCGCGCGGCCCGGGTGATCGGGGTGGCCCGCCAGGGCCCGCACCACGGCCTCGCGGAATCGCTCCCGATTGGGCAGGCCGGTCAGGCGGTCCCAATAGGCCAGGCGGCGGATTTCGGTTTGCTGCGCCGCGATGTCCACGCGCATATGGTCAAACGAGCGTGCCAGGTTGCCGATCTCGTCCATGCGGCCGGTGTGCTCCAGCGGCACGTCGTATTCGCCGCGCGACAGGCGCTGCGTGGCCGCCAGCAGCGAACGCAGGGGCGTGGTGAGCCGCTGCGCCACCAGCCCGGTGCCCACCGCAAACAGCAGCACACCCGCCACGGTGATGATGGCCAACAGCACCTGCAGCTGGCGGTAGGGGGCCACCACCTCGTCCACTGACCGCAGCAGCAGCGAGCGCACCTCGCCGCCCACGCTGTCGAGCGGTCTGGAGCGCGCCAGCAAGGTGCCCTCGGCAGTCTGTAGCTCGCCCGCCGCGCCACCGCTGCCCAGCAGCAAGGCCTGCGCATCCGCAGGCAAGGTGCTGACCGGCAGGGTCATCACCCCACCGGGGGCCTTGACCATCAGGGCCACATGCACCGACAGGAGCTGCCGCATTTCGTCGGCACGCGACTGGTCGATGCGAAAACCCATCAGCACCCAGCCAATGACCACCGGCGCGCGCATGGGCACCATCACAAACTGGTAGGGCACGCCGTCCATCACCACGGTCTGGCTGCCCTGGGGCTGGCTGGCCAGGCGGGGCACCACCTCGCGCAGCGTGGTGGGGAATTGCTCCATGCCCTCCATCAGGCTGACAGCACGCAATTCCAGGTCGGTGCCCAGCAGGGCCGTCACGGCCGCGCCGATGCGGCTGCCGTGGTTCTCCAGCACCGACTGGATGGTGTCCTCGTCCCCGGAATTGACCGCCGAGCGGAAGCCGTAGTCGGCCGCCAGCAGCGCCGAGCCCTGGCGCAAGCGCTCGGCGTTCTGCTCCAGCAGGCGGCGCCAGATGTTTTCGTCCAGGTCCAGAGCCCGCGCGATCTGGGCGCGTGCATTGCGGTCGATGGAGGCCCGCACCACGGCAAACCCTGCCGCCTGCACGATGAGCAGCAGCAGCAGCGACAACCCCACCAGCCGCAGGATCAGACTGCGCCGGGCCAGGCGCAGCCGCGTCAAGGCTGCAACCCCGTCATGCGCACCGTGGCCGTGGCGACACCGGTGGCGGGCACGGTCAGCGCCTGCTCCAGCGCCGGGGCGCCCACGGGCAGGCGGGTGTGCCAGGTGCGCAGCGTGTAGGTGCCGGGCGGCACGTTGTCCAGCAACACCCGGCCGGTGCCTGCCGCACTGCGTGCGTAGTAGGGGGTGTCGAGCACCAGGATCCAGCCCACCATCTGGTCGTGGATGTTGCAGCCCAGCGCGACCACGCCGGTCTTGTCGAACAGCACGGGGTTGGTCGGCGTGCCGGTGTAGAGCTTGAGTTCGAATTTCTTGGCGGGCGAGAACGAATACACATGGTGCCGCACCGTGTCGCGGTTGGGGAACAGCACCTCGGTACCGGTGGTCACCACCAGCACGCCGGGCACGAACTGGCGCTTTTCCTGCGCCATCTCCACGCCCGCCAGCGGCCGGGCCAGTTTGCGCGCATCGGCCGAGTCCAGAAACACCACGGCATCGGCCAGCGGCTTGCCCGCCGCATCGGCCACCTCCACCTGCACCGGGCCCGCCTGGGCGGCCAGCCCCCCGCCCACGAGCCCCCATGCGCACAGCAGCGCACGGACGGAGCGGCCCATGCTGCCAAAGCGGCGTAAGCGGGGCCTGGGACGCAGGGGGCGGGCGCTGCCAGCGGTCATGGCTCGATCGCCATGCCCACCAGCGGCGCGCCCTCGCCCACCAGGCCCAGGGGCCGGGTGGCTCCGGTGGCCAGGTCCACCTGGTGCAGGCGGGTCTGGTTGTCGGCCGCCGTGCGCACCGCAATCAGGGCGGTGTTGCCCACGTCGGCAATGTCAAACGCCACGTCGCTCAGCGGCCCCAGGCCCAGCGACCCCACGGTGCGCAACTGCCCGGTGTTGGGCGAGACCACGGGCGTGGTGCCCTCGCGCGAGCCCTGCATGACCAGCACGCCCAGCGCCCGGTCGATGGCGTAGTTGGTGGTGATCTTGCTGTCGTTGGGGTTGTAGGTGTAGGCGGCCCCCCCGATGTCGGGCTTGCGGCGGGCGTTCACGTCGGCCCAGGCGTAGCGCAGGGCGGGGTCGGGCTGCACGCCCTCCACGGCCGGGTCGCCGTCCACGGCGGCCCCGGTGTCGGGGTGCAGGCGCAGGTTCTGACCGGTGTTGGACACCACGCGGATGCGGTCGGCCGCCGGGTTGAAGTCAAAACCGAACACGCTGCCGACGAGCGGCAGCACCGCTGGCGCGGCCCCCACCGGGCGCAGCGCCCCCGTGGGGATGTCGAGCGTGTACAGGCGCCCGGCCTGCGACAGCGCATACAGCACGCCCTTGGCCACGCGGAAGTCGATGCCCACCAGGCGGTCACCTGCGGGCAGGCCGGTGACCGGGCGCCGCTCCAGGATGCGGTCGGGCTGGCCTGCGTGGAAGGTGATGAGTTCGTGGGCGCTGGTCACCGCCACCACCGCTTCGCGCAGGCCGGTGTCGGGCGCGGGCGTGGCCGCACACCCTGCGAGCAGCGCCACCACCACGGCCGCCGGTACGGCGCGCAGCGCCGAAGAACAAAAAGTGGGATGCATAAAAGACCTCGCAACTGTTACAGGTTTATACCTGATCGCCCTCCGGCCGTCGCCCCCCGGGGCAAACCCGCAGGGCCTTGGAGTGCTATCAATAACAATAGCAATAAAGGCATATCCATTGCGCGGTAGCAACACTTTTTATGCAAATTCCGCATCCACGTCCTGTTGCACTTTAGTGCTGCCGCGCCACCACAACAGGGCGACTCATTTGTAACAAATGCAGCCATGCAATTCGGGCATGCCCCCATCCGCAACGCTCATGACACATTTTGAGATTTCTGCCTACACTGCGTCGAACGTGCAAGGGCCCGGCCTGTCCCTGTGGGCACCGATATTGCTTCGGTCCATGCGCACCGGTCAGTTCGCGCCGACCTGAATCCCCCGATCCCCTGACGCCCACCGAGACACAAGGACTTCCATGCCTGCCGCCGCTTCTCTCAAATCCTTGTCGATCTCCAGCCGGCTCAGCCTGGGCTTTGGCTGCATGCTGGTGCTCATCATCGCGGTGGCGGCCCTGGGCCAGCTGTCGGTGAGCCAGGTCAACGGGCAAATGCACCAGATCACGGGCACCGGGGCCAACAAGGCCAAGCTGGTCAACGGCATGCTGGAGAGCGTGAGCGCCATCGGCATCCAGAGCCGCTCGGCCGCCATGCTCAACGACATCGACCCCAAACAGGCACGCGCGCAGATCGAGGCGGTGGACAAGACGCTCAAGGAGTACGCCACCCAGGAAACCGCCCTGGCCGCGCTGCTCACGCCCGACGGCGCCACCCCAGCCGAGATCAAGCTGCTGGCCGAGGTGCAGGAACTGGGCCGCAAGGCGCGCCCCGAACTCGCCAACGCCATCAAGGCCGCCGACGACGGCGACACCGTGAGCGCCACGCTGGCGCTGATGACCCGCGTGGCCCCGGGCGAAACCGCCTGGCGCGCCAAGCTGCGCGAACTGATCGAGTTGCAGAACAGCCTGAATGCCGAGGCCACGGCGTCCGCAGAGAACACCCAAAGCCAGGCGCGCCTGGTGGGCGGCCTGCTGGTGGCACTGGCCATTGGCCTGGGCGCCCTGATTGCGTGGCGCATCACCACCAGCATCACCGCGCCCATCGGCCGCGCCGTGGTGGTGGCCGAGCGCATTGCGCGCGGCGACCTCACCTCGCAGGTCGAAGTACGCATCCATGACGAAACCGGCCGCCTGCTCGAAGCGATTGCCGCCATGCAGGAGCGCCTGCGCACCCTGGTGGGCGAGATCGGCCAGACGGCCGACTCCATCCTGGTGGCCAGCTCCGAGGTGGCGTCGGGCAACCTGGACCTGAGCCAGCGCACCGAGCAGACCTCGCACAACCTGCAAAGCGCCGCCAGCTCGCTGGTGGAGCTGACCGGCACCGTGTCGCAAAGTGCTGACTCGGCCCGCCAGGCCAACCAGCTCGCGTCCACCGCATCCGATGCGGCCACCCGCGGTGGCGAGGTGGTGGGCCAGGTGGTGCGCACCATGGACACCATCAGCGCCAGCTCGCGCAAGATCGCCGACATCATCAGCGTGATCGACGGCATCGCGTTCCAGACCAACATCCTGGCGCTGAATGCGGCCGTGGAAGCCGCCCGCGCGGGCGAGCAGGGCCGGGGCTTTGCGGTGGTGGCGGGCGAGGTGCGCAACCTGGCCGGCCGCTCGGCCAACGCAGCGCGCGAGATCAAGGCGCTGATTGGCACCAGCGTCGATCAGGTGCAGGAAGGCAGCACCCTGGTGAACCACGCGGGCAAGACCATCGAGGAGCTGGTGCTGTCGGTGCGCCGCGTGTCCGACATCATGGGCGAGATCACCGCCGCCACGCAGGAGCAGAGCCAGCGCATCGGCCATGTGAGCCAGTCGGTGGGCGCGCTGGAAGAAATGACGCAGCAGAACGCCGCCCTGGTGGAAGAAGGCGCGGCCGCCGCCGACAGCCTCAAGGACCAGGCCGGGCGCCTCACGCAGATGGTGGGCACCTTCCGCCTGTCGCGCAGCGATGGCGGCGGCGAGGACAGCTGGGGCCCGGGCAATCCCACGGCCGCCCCGACCCCGGTGCCTGCCCCGGCCTTGCGCAGCGCGCCACCGCGCGCTCCGGCGCTGAAGCCGCGCGGCAAGCTGCCGTCGCTGCCGCGCTGAGCGCCGGGGGCGGCTTAAAGCAGGCTCTTAGCTCCCCTTGAACTGGAAGATGCTCGACCGCAGCGCCGCCAGGTCCAGCACCCGCAGGCCGCCATATTCGATGCGGATCGCGCCCTGCGCCTCCAGCGCGGCCAGGGCCTCGTTCACGCGCTGGCGCGACAGCCCCACCAGGTAGGCCAGCTCCTGCTGCGTGATGCGCAGCACCTCGCCCACGCCCGGGTACAGCACGGGGTTGAACAGCGACGCCAGGCTGCGCGCCACACGCACGTCGGGGTTGTTCAGCCGGTCGATCTCGCGCGCGGCGATGAACTGGCCCAGGCGCTCGTTGAGCTGGTTCATCACAAACCGGTTGAAGCCGATGGAGTGGTCCAGCAACCAGTGGAAGGTGTCGATGGGCAGGCCCGCCACGATGCTCTTGCGCAGCGCCTGGATGTTGTAGCGGTAGGGCTCGCGCTTGATGGTCGTGCCCTCGCCAAACCAGCCGCCCGGCGGCAGGCCGGCATAGGTCATGGTCTGGCCCTGCGCATCGTCGCTGCTCATCTTCAGCAGCCCCTCCACCACCCCGAACCAGTAGGTCACCGGGCGCCCTACCCGGCACACGTAGTCGCCTGGCTGGGCATCGCCCACCAGCAGCGAGGCCACCGCGCGTTCGCGCTCGGCGGGCTGAAGCTGGTCCAGCCACGGGATGCCGCGCAGTTCGTCGGTGGTGGGGGGGCGCCGCCGCTGGTGCAGCGACAGGTCCTGGTTGATGCGGGAGTCCATGGGCGCGGTCCGGTCGATGGGGTCAGGGGATACGGGAAATCCTGATCCGAATTGTCGTCAGAAAGACAAAAAAATGCCAATCTCCACCGGATGATGGCGCCTCCCCCGGCCCTGGAACCTGTGCAAGGTCTTCGCGAAACCGGGGCTACCGAGGAGACAACACATGAACCAACACCGATCCACCGCGCCGGACGCCGCCATCCCCGCCCACGCTGCACAACGCCGTGGCCTGGGGCGGCGCCAGGCCCTGGCCGCCGTGGCCGCCCTGCCCTGGGTGGGGCTGGCGGGCCTGCCCGGGCGCGCCCACGCGCAGGAGGGCGCGATCAAGATTGCGCAGTCCACCGCCCTCACCGGCCCGCTGGGCGACCTGGGCTCGGCCATGCACCAGGGCGCCAAGGCGGCGTTTGCGGCCATCAATGCGCGCGGCGGCATCCACGGCAAGGCCATTGAACTGGTCACGCTGGACGACACCTACGATGTGCCCAAGGCGCTGGCCAACGTGGAGCAGTTCCTGGCCGACCCGGCCACCTTTGCACTGTTCAACTGCATGGGCACGCCCATGATCGACGCGATGCTGCCCAAGGTGATCGAGAGCGGCATCCCGTTTTTTGCGCCCTTCACCGGCGCGCAGCTCAGCCGCACCAAGGCGCGCAGCGTGTTCAACATCCGCGCCAGCTATGCCGACGAGGCCGAGAAGCTGGTGCAGCACCTGTCCACCATCGGCATCCAGCGCATCGGCATCGTCTACCAGAACAATGCGTTCGGCAAAGAGGTGTTCAGCGCAGCCAAGCAGTCCATGGACCGGCTCAAGCTGCCCGAGGCCTTGACCGTGACGGTGGAGAGCAATGCCTCGGACGCGGGCAGCGCCGCCGCCAAGCTGGCGGGCGGCAACCTGGAGGCCATCGTGATTGGCCTGGCGGGCAAGCCCACGCTGGAGTTTGTGAAGGCGTTCCGGGCACTCAAGCGTGGCGTGACGCTGTATGCGCTGTCGGTGATGGGCACGCCCGCCACCGTCAAGGCCCTGGGCGCCGACGCCACGGGCATGGCGATCTCGCAGGTGGTGCCCCTGCCCTCCAACGTGGTGATGCCGGTGGTGCGCGAGTTCCAGGCCGCCTGGAAGGCCTCGGGCGCCACGGCCGAGCCCTCGCACCTGGCGCTGGAGGGCTACATCAACGCCCGCGTGTTTGCTGAAGCCCTGCAGCGCGCCGGCCGCAACCCCACGCGCGCGGCCTTCATCGACGCGACCTGGAACCTCAAGAAATGGGACCTGGGCGGCTTCGAGATCAGCGCCAGCGCACCCGAGCGCAACGCCTCGCGTTTTGTGGAGCTGACGCTGGTGGGGCGCGACGGGCGTTTTATCCGCTGACCTGGCGGGCGCTGACGCAGCACTCCGCTGATATGGACAAAAATGCTACCAAATAGATAGCTTAAAAGGCATATCCATCGCGCGCAGAGGCCGTTTTTTCCTCAAAAATCCGGCCCCATTGCCCCCCCCAGCAGGCTACTGCGACGCCAGCCCGTAGCGGTAGCCCTTGAACGACCAGATGGTGCGCCCGGGCTCGATCTTCTCCAGCAACAGCCCCGGGCCGGCCGGGTCGCCCTCGTGCAGCACCTGGCCGTTGACGATGGCCATGCGGTATGCCGGGTTGGCCGAGTAGGTGACGCCCGAAATCTTGAGCGAGGGCAACTGCGCGCGCACGGCCTCGGGCAGGTCGCCCTGGGCGAACACCGTGCCGGTGGCCGTGGTGGGCGCGGGTGCGGCAGCCACGGCGACGGGCTCGGGCGCCCGGGGCGGCACCACCCCACGCGCGGTATCGCGGGCCACGTCACGGGCAGGATCGCGGGTGGGCTCGGCACGGGAGCGGGCGGGCGCCGCAGGCGGCTCAGCGACCCGGGGCACAGGCGCGGGTGGTGCAGATTTTTCGCGTGGCGGCGGCGCCGCGCTGCGTTTTTCGGCGGGACGCGACTCGGGCGCAGGGGCCTCCACCGCAGGTGCCGGGGCCGAAGGCGGCCCAGCGGCCGGTGCCACCTGTGCTGCTGGCGCCGTCGGTGCTGGGGCGATAGCCACCGGGGCAGGCTGGGGCGCTGCGGGCACCGCTGCGGGCGCGGGTCCGGGAGCGGGGGTCGCAGCCACCACCACCGGCGCAGGGGCCGGACGCTGCATCACCCACCAGGTGCCCGCCACGGCCACAGCCGCCACGGCCACCCCGGCGCTGGCCATGAGCCAGGGCGAGGCGGATGTCCGCCCGACCACCGGCGCCGCGCCGGGCACCGGCACCGCCTGCGAATGCAGCCCGGGCACGCCGCCCCGCCCCCGTTCGGCTTCCGCGCGCCGCAGCGCATCAAGGATGTAGGACATGGGGATCAGGCTCCTGTGCGCAGACGGGGTTCGCTCACGCCGTTGACGCGGTTGAGCAGCATGAGAGTGAGCGGACCGGCGCGGCCATCGGGCGTGACACCCTGGGCCAGCTGAAAGCGCTGGATGCGCGCCTGGCGCGCGGCGGGGGTGGTGGCCCGAGCGCGTGCGCCCGTGCCAGCGCCACCTGCGGCGGGCGTGGCCAGTTGCTTGTCGAGCCAGGCGGCACCGGCCGTGCTCTCGGCAATGTCGCCCTTGTCGGGCATGCCGATCGGGGCGCGCCACAGGGTGGCAATGTCGCCGCGCCACACCTGGGCCAGCTCGGCCACGGGCACCTGCAGCGTGCGGCCTGCGCCTTCGAGCGTGGCGGTGTCGCCGTCCAGGCCGCGCAGCACGGCGGACACGGCGCTGTCGCCATCGTCCGAGGGGAACAGCGTGAGCAGCACCGGCCGGTCGATCTGGCGCACCAGGTTCAGGCCCGCCCGGCGGTTGCGGTAGCAGCGCAGCCCCTCGCGCGGCAGCGTGGCACAGGCATCGGCCCCCTCGGGCACGCTGGCCCCCCAGCGGGTGGCCAGCGCCTGCCAGGCCGGGCCATCGCTGGCGGGCAGTGCTGCCAGAAACTGCTGCAGTTCAGACAAGGGCGCGCCCACCACCGGTGCCGCAGACGGGGTGGATGCGGCTGTTGTTGCCGTTGTTGCCGCTGCAGCAGCACCCGCTGTCGAAGCCGCACTGGCGGCTGCGGCCGGGGGCTGTGCATGCCCCCCCGCCACCACCGCCGCGCTGGCAGGCAATGCGGGCGCCGTGGCAGCAACCGGCGCACCCGCACCGCGCGGGGCCAGCGTGGGCCAGGCGCCCAGCGCCCAGCCGCCCGCGGCCACCAGCGCGGCCCCCGCCACGGCGCCCAGGCCTGCCACCGCCCAGCGGGGCAGCAGGGGCTGGCCCTGGCGCGCGGCGGCGGCTGACGCCGGGGCATCGAACACTTCACGCGCAGCGCGGTTCACCGTGGAGGCATTCACCTCGCGCACCCCGGCGGCATAGGCGCCCAGCAGGGCCCGGTCACACAGCAGGTTGATGCGCCGGGGCACGCCGCGCGACAGGGCATGCACGCGCGCCATGGCGCGCTGGCTGAACGGCATGGGCCCCTGCAGGCCCGCCACGGCCAGACGGTGGGCGATGTACTGCTGGGTCTCGCGCGGGCTCAGCGCATCGAGGTGGAAACGCGCAATCACGCGCTGCGCGAGCTGTTCCAGCGCGGGGCTGGCCACCATGGTGCGCAGCTCGGGCTGGCCGATCAGGATGATCTGCAGCAGCTTGCGCTCGCTAGTCTCCAGGTTGGTGAGCAAGCGCAGCTGCTCCAGCACATTGGCCGAGAGGTTCTGCGCCTCGTCGATGATGAGCACGGTGTTGCGCCCCGCCGCGTGCGCGGCCAGCAGCGAGGCGTTGAGCGGGTCGATGTAGTCCTTCACCGTCTCCACACCACCCGGCACCATGGGCTTGTGCGGCACGCCGAACTCGTCGCAGATGGAGCGCAGCAGCTCCCGCACCGTGAGCTTGGGGTTGAAGATGTAGGCCACGTTGCAGTGCGCCGGAATCTGCTCCAGAAAACAGCGGCACACCGTTGTCTTGCCCGCACCCACCTCGCCGGTGAGCAGCACAAAACCGCCGCCTGCATCCAGCCCATACAGCAGGTGGGCCAGGGCCTCGCGGTGGCGCTCGCTCATGAACAGGTAGCGCGGGTCCGGGGCGATGGAAAACGGGGGATGCTGGAGACCGAAAAACGGGGCGTACATGGCTTGGAGGATACCGCCCACCCGCAGGCAGGGTTTTACCCACCCGGGAGTTACCCCTAAATTGTCGTCGGCAAGACAAGATGGCGTCAAAGTGGGTCCTAGCATTCCCTCATCGCGCAATCACAAGCCTGCGCCCCCGGCTGTCACCGGGCTGACACCTTCTCACTTTCAGGAAGCTGCAATGTTGACCACGTTCCCGCAACTGCTGCTCAAGCATGCCACCGAGCGCCCCACGGCCCCGGCCCTGCGCGAAAAAGAATATGGCATCTGGCAAACCCACAGCTGGGCCGACCTGGTGCGCCTGGTGGAACAGGTGGCCGCCGGACTGCACCTCGCGGGCCTGAAGCGCCACGAGCACATGGTGGTGATCGGCGCCAACCGCCCCCGCCTGTACGCCACCATGCTGGCGGCACAGTCGCTGGGCGCCATCCCCGTACCGCTGTACCAGGACGCAGTGGCGGCCGAGTGCATCTTCCCGCTCAACAACGCCGAGGTGCGCTTTTGCCTGGTGGAAGACCAGGAGCAGGTGGACAAGCTGCTCGAAATCCGCGAGCAGTGCCCGCAGATCTCCAACATCTACTTTGACGATCCGCGCGGCCTGCGCAATTACCAGGAGCAGGGCCTGGCATCGCTCGATTCGCTGATCGAAGCCGGTGCCGCCCATGTCGCCAAGCACCCCCAGTGGTTCCGCGCCGAGGTGGCCAAGGCCAGCCCGGACGACGTGGCCGCGATGTTCTTCACCTCAGGCACCACGGGCAACCCCAAGGGCGTGGTGCATACCCACAGCACCCTGCTGGACCGCGCGAGCGCAGGGGCCGAGTTCGACAAGCTCACCAGCAGCGAAGAGGTGCTGGCCTACCTGCCTCCGGCCTGGATCGGCCAGAACATCTTCAGCTACGCCCAGTGGCTGGCCTGCGGCTACGTGGTCAACTGCCCCGAGTCGGCCAGCACCGTGACGATCGACCTCAAGGAGGTCGGCCCCACGTACTACTTTGCGCCGCCCCGCATTTTTGAAGGCCTGCTCACCAGCGTGATGATCCGCATGGAAGACGCAGGCGCCCTCAAGCGCAAGATGTTCCACGCCTGCATGGCCGTGGCCAAGCGCGTGGGCCCGGCACTGATGGACGGCGAAACCGTAGGCACCCTGGACCGCATCAAGTACGCGCTGGGCAACCTGCTGGTGTATGGCCCGCTGCGCAACAACCTGGGTTTCAGCCGCGTGCGCGTGGCCTACACGGCGGGTGAAGCGATCGGGCCCGACCTGTTCACCTTCTACCGCTCCATCGGCATCAACCTCAAGCAGCTCTACGGCTCCACCGAGACCGCCGTATTCGTCTGCCTGCAGCCTGACAACCAGGCGCGCGCCGACACGGTGGGCGTGCCCATCCGGGGCGTGCAGATCAAGGTGGCCGACAACGGCGAAATCCTGGTCAAGTCGGCCGGGCTGCTCAAGGAGTACTACAAGAACCCCAAGGCCACGGCCGAGGTGCTCACGGCCGATGGCTGGTACCACACCAGCGATGCGGGCTTCCTCGACGCCCATGGCCACCTCAAGATCATCGACCGCGTCAAGGACGTGGGCCGCATCAAGGGCGGCGCCAACGACGGCGCGATGTTTGCACCCAAGTATGTGGAGAACAAGCTCAAGTTCTTCCCGCACATCAAGGAAGTGGTCGCACTGGGTGACGGCCGCGAGAAGGTGTGCGTGATGGTCAACATCGACTTCGACGCCGTGGGCAACTGGGCTGAGCGCCGCAACCTGCCCTACGCGGGCTACACCGACCTGGCGCAGAAGCCCGAGGTGTACGAGCTGGTGCGTGAGTGCATCGAAAAGGTGAACGCCGACCTGGCGACTGACGCCCTGCTGGCGGGCAGCCAGGTGAGCCGTTTCCTGGTGCTGCACAAGGAGCTGGACGCCGACGACGGCGAGCTGACCCGCACCAACAAGGTCCGCCGGGGCTTCATTGCCGAGAAATACGCGGTGCTGGTGGACGCGCTCTACGCGGGCCGCACCGAGCAATACATCGAAACCCAGGTCAAGTTCGAAGACGGCCGCACGGGCAGCGTGAGCGCCACCCTGAAGCTGTCGGACACCAAGACCTACGCACCCGTGAAGGCTGCTGCATGAAGCCCGCGCTCTACCCGCTGGAGAAGCCCCCCACCATGACCACCAAGAAGATCGGCGACGTCATCCTCGACGTCAAGAACATCAGCCTCCGGTTTGGCGGGGTGAAGGCACTCACCGACATCTCGTTCAACGTGAAGGAGCACGAGATCCGCGCCATCATCGGCCCCAACGGCGCGGGCAAAAGCTCCATGCTCAACTGCATCAACGGCGTGTACACACCGCAGGACGGCTCCATCACCTTCCGGGGCAAGACGTTCTCGCACATGAACTCGCGCCAGGTGGCCGAGATGGGCGTGGCGCGCACCTTCCAGAACCTGGCGCTGTTCAAGGGCATGAGCGTGATCGACAACATCATGACCGGCCGCAACCTCAAGATCAAAAGCAACCTGTTCCTGCAGGCGCTGCGCCTGGGCCCCGCCGAGCGCGAGGAGATGGCCCACCGCGAGAAGGTCGAGCACATCATCGACTTCCTGGAGATCCAGGCCCACCGCAAGACCCCCGTGGGCCAGCTGCCCTATGGCCTGCAAAAGCGCGTGGACCTGGGCCGGGCTCTCGCCATGGAGCCGCAGGTGCTGCTGCTCGATGAACCCATGGCCGGCATGAACGTGGAAGAGAAGCAGGACATGTGCCGCTTCATCCTGGACGTGAACGATGAGTTCGGCACCACCATCGTGCTCATCGAGCACGACATGGGCGTGGTGATGGACATCAGCGACCGCGTGGTGGTGCTGGACTACGGCAAGAAGATCGGCGACGGCACGCCCGACGAGGTGCGCAACAACCAGGACGTGATCAGCGCCTATCTGGGCACATCGCACTGAAGCCCCCGAAAGCGCAGGAGACAACAACATGGGATTTTTTCTTGAAACACTGCTGGGCGGCCTCATGGCCGGCATGCTGTATTCGCTGGTGGCGCTGGGCTTTGTGCTGATCTACAAGGCCTCGGGCGTTTTCAACTTTGCGCAGGGCGCGATGGTGCTGTTTGCGGCGCTGGCCATGGCCCGCTTTGCCGAATGGGTACCCAAGTGGACTGGCCTGGACAACCAGATCGCCGCCAACCTGATCGCCTTTGTGCTCGCAGGCGCGGTGATGTTTGTGGTGGCCTGGGTGATCGAACGCCTGGTGCTGCGCCACCTGGTCAACCAGGAAGGCGCCACGCTGCTCATGGCCACGCTGGGCATTGCCTACTTCATGGAGGGCCTGGGCCAGACGATTTTTGGTGGCGACATCTACAAGATCGACATCGGCATGCCCAAGGACCCGATGTTTGCGCTGGAAAGCCTGTTCCAGGGCGGCATCCTGATCAACAAGGAAGACGTGATTGCCGCCGCCATTGCCGCCGCGCTGGTGGTGGCCCTGTCGCTGTTCTTCCAGAAGACCTCCACCGGCCGTGCGCTGCGCGCCGTGGCCGACGACCACCAGGCCGCCCAGTCCATCGGCATCCCGCTCAACCGCATCTGGGTGATCGTGTGGTGCGTGGCCGGTGTCGTGGCCCTGGTGGCCGGGATGATCTGGGGCAGCAAGCTGGGCGTGCAGTTCTCGCTGGCCACGGTGGCGCTGCGTGCGCTGCCGGTGGTGATCCTGGGCGGTCTCACCTCGGTGCCCGGCGCCATCATCGGCGGGCTGATCATCGGCGTGGGCGAGAAGCTGTCGGAGGTGTACCTGGGCCCCTATGTGGGCGGGGGCATCGAGATCTGGTTTGCGTATGCACTGGCGCTGGTGTTTCTTCTCTTCAGGCCACAAGGCTTGTTTGGGGAGAAGATCATTGACCGCGTGTAACTCATAACAAGAACAACAGGAGACCTCCCATGCTCTACCGCGAAAACGGCCAGTTCAAGACCAGCTACCGCGCCGACCAGCAGATCTTCCCGATCGCACAGGACCGCATCGCCATCGCCCTGCTGCTGGCCGTCGCCTTTGTGGCGGTGCCCATGCTCGCCAGCGACTACTTCTTCCGCGCCATCCTGATCCCGTTTGTGATCATGTCGCTGGCGGCCCTGGGGGTGAACATCCTCGTGGGCTATTGCGGCCAGATCTCGCTGGGCTCGGGCGCCTTCATGGCCGTGGGGGCCTATGGCGCCTACAACTTCTTTGTGCGGCTGCCCGGCCTGCCGCTGATTCCCGCACTCATCCTAGGCGGCCTGTGCGCCACATTCTTCGGCATCCTGTTCGGGTTGCCCAGCCTGCGGGTGAAGGGGCTGTACCTGGCGGTGGCCACGCTGGCCGCACAGTTCTTCAGCGACTGGATGTTCCTGCGCATCCGCTGGTTCACGCTCGACACGCCCTCGGGCTCGGTGTCGGTGTCCAACCTGCAGGTCTTCGGCCTGCCAATCGAAAGCGCCACCTCCAAGTACCTGTTTTGCCTGGCGATCCTGGTGGTCATGGCACTGATGGCCAAGAACCTGGTGCGCGGCGCGATTGGCCGTGAGTGGATGGCCATCCGCGACATGGACGTGGCCGCCTCGGTGATCGGCATCCGCCCCATGTACGCCAAGCTCAGCGCATTTGCCGTCAGCTCCTTCATCATCGGCGTGGCCGGTGGCTTGTGGGCCTTTGTGTACCTGGGCGCCTGGGAACCCGGCGCGTTCTCGGTGGACATGTCGTTCCGCCTGCTGTTCATGGTGATCATCGGCGGCATGGGCTCCATCATGGGCAGCTTCTTCGGCGCGGCCTTCATCGTGGTGCTGCCCATTGCGCTGAACCAGTTCCTGCCACTGTTCCTGGGGCTTTTCGGCATCAGCATCTCCACCGCCGGTGTCTCGCACGCCGAGCTGATGATCTTTGGCGGCCTGATCGTGTGGTTCCTGATCGTGGAACCCCATGGCCTGGCCAAGCTGTGGTCGATGGGCAAGCAGAAGCTGCGCCTGTGGCCCTTCCCGCATTGAGCGGCTGCCCCGACTTTTCCGCATCCACCAAGAGGCTTGCTCGATAACACCGATGCGTTCTGCAGCGATTGTTGTTTGACTGAAGGCCCATGTGATTTCGCAGTGCTTCAACCACTTTATTGACAGGAGACAACCATGAAGCTTCGTACCCTGGTTCTGGCCGTGGCCGCTGTGGCCGCCGGTGCATCGGTCGTATCGACCAGCGCCTTCGCGCAGGCCAAAGAACAGTTCATCCCGGTGCTGTCGTACCGCACGGGCCCTTACGGCCCGAACGGCGCGCCCTGGGCCAATGGCTACGTGGACTACCTCAAGCTGGTGAATGCCCGGGGCGGCATCAATGGCGTGAAGCTCGCGTTTGAAGAATGTGAAACCGGCTACGACACGGCCCGCAGCGTGGAGTGCTACGAACGCCTCAAGGGCAAGGGCGCGTCGTTCGTGCAGCCCCTGTCCACGGGCGCCACGTTTGCCATCACCGAGAAGGCCCCTGCCGACAAGATCCCGGTGGTGACCATCGGCTATGGCCGCTCCGAAAGTGCGGACGGCAGCGTGTTCAAGTGGAACTTCCCGATCGCGGGCACCTACTGGGTGGCGGCCGATGCCATCCTGCAGGCCATTGGCAAGAAAGAAGGCGGCCTGGACAAGCTCAAGGGCAAGAAGATCGCCCTGGTCTACCACGACAGCCCCTATGGCAAGGAGCCCATCCCGCTGATGCAGGAGCGCGCCAAGATGCACGGCTTTGACCTGCAGCTGCTGCCCGTGACGGCGCCCGGCGTGGAGCAAAAGGCCACCTGGCTGCAGATCCGCCAGGCACGCCCCGACTACGTGGCACTGTGGGGCTGGGGCGTGATGAACTCCACCGCCATCAAGGAAGCCCAGGCCACTGGCTACCCGCGCGAGAAGATGTACGGCGTGTGGTGGGCCGGTGCCGAACCCGACGTGAAGGACGTGGCCGACGGCGCCAAGGGCTACAACGCCGTGACCATGCAACACGGCGCCGAGCCCCAGTCCAAGCTGGTCAAAGACGTGCTGGCCCAGCTGCACGACAAGGGCCAGGGCACAGGCCCCAAGGACGAAGTGGGCCAGGTGCTGTACATGCGCGGCGCCATGAGCGCGATGCTGGGCGTGGAAGGCATCCGCGCTGCGCAAGAGCGTTTTGGCAAGGGCAAGGTCATGAGCGGCGAGCAGGTGCGCTGGGGCCTGGAAAACCTGAACCTGACCCAGCCCAAGCTGGATGCGCTGGGCTTTGCGGGTGTGATGCGCCCCATCAGCACCTCGTGCACCGACCACATGGGCGCCGCCTGGGCACGCATCCACACCTGGGATGGCAAGGCCTGGAAGTTCACATCCGACTGGCTGCAGGCTGACGAGCAGATCATCAAGCCGCTGGTGAAGGCAACGGCAGCGAAGTACGCAGCCGAGAAGAAGCTGACGCCGCGTACGCCGGAAGACTGCCAGTCTTGAGGTCATCCCCCTGAGGCGCTAACGCGCCTTCCCCCTTCTCTCGGCTTCGCCGGGAAGGGGGACGCCACCAGCGCGGCGGGGCGGCCCTTGCGCGGTCGCACTGGCATTGGGCTGCAACCGTGTTTGCGGCCTGTGATTTGTGGTTGCTCCTTCTGGGGCAGCCGCCAATCCAAAGAGTTGCCCCTGCAGCAGCTTTTTGGATTGGCACAGCGAAGGCAACACCATGGACTCTAAAAACATTGTTCTCAACGTCAACGGCATCGAGGTCATCTACAACCACGTGATCCTGGTGCTCAAGGGTGTGTCCCTGCAGGTGCCGGAAGGCTCCATCGTGGCCATCCTGGGGGGCAACGGCGCGGGCAAGACGACCACGCTGCGCGCCATCTCCAACCTACTGCAGGGCGAGCGGGGCGCGGTCACCAAGGGCAGCATCGAGCTGCGCGGCGAGCGCATCGAGAATTTGTCGCCCGCCGACCTGGTGCAGCGCGGCGTGGTGCAGGTGATGGAGGGGCGGCACTGCTTTGCCCACCTGACCATTGAAGAGAACCTGATGACGGGCAGCTACACCCGCACCAGCAAGGCCGAGATCGCGGCGAACCTGGAGAAGGTCTACAACTACTTCCCGCGCCTCAAGACGCGCCGCACCTCGCAGGCGGCCTACACCTCGGGCGGCGAGCAGCAGATGTGCGCCATTGGCCGCGCACTGATGGCCAACCCCAGCATGGTGCTGCTGGACGAACCCTCGATGGGTCTGGCGCCGCAGATCGTGGAAGAGGTGTTCAACATCGTGCAGGACCTGAACAAGAAGGAAAAAGTGACCTTCCTGCTGGCCGAGCAGAACACCAACATGGCGCTGAAGTACTCCGACTACGGCTACATCATGGAAAGCGGCCGCGTGGTGATGGACGGCGCCGCGAGCGACCTGGCCAACAACGAGGACGTGAAGGAGTTCTACCTGGGCGTGGGCGGCGGCGAGCGCAAGAGCTTCAAGGATGTGAAGAGCTACAAGCGGCGCAAGCGCTGGCTTGCTTAAGGTGCCCCCTGAGGCGCTGGCGCGCCTTCCCCCTCAGGGGGACGCCACCAGCGCGGCGGGGCGGCCCTAGCGCGGTGGCGCTGGCATCGGCCGCGCCAGTTTTCAAGGCAGCGTCTTTTCGAACCCAGTTTCAACAACTCCTGTTTTTATAGCTGCTTACGCTTGATGCAAAAGCGCTAGAGGCATATTTCACTCAAACAACCTCACAAGGAAACCCAGGCATGAGCACGTTCTATGACGCCCTGGAAACGCGCAGCCCCGCCGAGCGCGAAGCGGCCTTGATGGCGGCGCTGCCGCAGCAGATCGCCCATGCCCAGAAGGCGTCGCCCGCCTTTGCCGGCATCCTCGCGGGTGTGGATGCCAAAACCATCACCAGCCGCGCTGCCTTGGCGCAGTTGCCCGTCACGCGCAAGTACGAGCTGCTGGAGCGCCAGCAGGCAGGCCGCGCCACCAATGTGTTTGGCGGCTTCAGCGCGCTGGGATTTGGCCCCGGCATGACGCGTGTGTTTGCCAGCCCCGGCACCATCTACGAGCCCGAGGGCACGCGGCCTGACTACTGGCGCATGGCGCGCGCCATCCACGCCGCAGGCTTTCGCGGCGGGGAGCTGATCCACAACAGCTTCAGCTACCACTTCGTGCCTGCGGGTTCGATGATGGAAACCGGCGCGCACGCGCTGGGCTGCACCGTGTTTCCCGGCGGCACGGGCCAGACCGAGCAGCAGGTGCACGCCATGGCCGAGCTGAAGCCTGCGGGCTACATCGGAACGCCCAGCTTTCTGAAAATCATTGTCGAGAAGGCCGCCGAGCTGGGCGTGGCGCTGCCCACCGTCACCAAGGCCCTGGTGTCGGGCGAGGCCTTCCCGCCCTCGTTGCGCGACTGGTTTGCCGAGCGCGGCATTGCGGGCTACCAGTGCTACGCCACCGCCGACCTGGGCCTGATCGCCTATGAAACATCAGCCCGCGAAGGCCTGGTGCTGGACGAAGGCGTGATCGTGGAGATCGTGCGCCCCGGCACCGGCGACCCGGTGCCCGAGGGCGAAGTGGGCGAGCTGGTCATCACCACGCTCAACCCCGACTACCCGCTGATCCGCTTCGGCACCGGCGACCTGTCGGCCGTGCTGCCCGGCCCCTGCCCCACCGGCCGCACCAACACCCGCATCAAGGGCTGGATGGGCCGTGCCGACCAGACCACCAAGGTGCGTGGCATGTTTGTGCACCCTGGGCAGATCGCCACGATTGCGCGGCGCTTTCCGCAGGTGCTGCGCGCGCGCCTGGTGGTCAGCGGCGAAATGGCCAACGACCAGATGGTGCTGCAGGTCGAGACCACCGAGACCGCCGAGGGCCTGGCCCACCAGCTGGGCGACGCCATCCGCGAAGTGACCAAGCTGCGCGGCGAGGTGCAGATGGTGGCGCCGGGCACGCTGCCCAACGACGGCAAGGTGATCGAGGACGCGCGGAGTTATCGGTAACCGGGGCCGCTTGCGACGCCGCCCCCTGGGGAACGCCACCCGTGGCCTGGCAAAGCCGGTTCCACGCTGGCTCTGGCATTGGCAGGTGCCGGTTTCAGGGGCCCGCTGCGGGTTTTCGCCCCGGAGGAGACGGGTTTGCGGCAGCGCAAGACATGTCCACTTCATGCCCATTTGGCGCGCCGGGGAACCGCAGTGTTTACCCTAACAATCGCTATATTATTGATAGCGCACAAGGCAATACAGACGAGCGCAACAGGCCTGTAGAGCTTAAAAACCATGCCACCAGTGTGCTACGTACTATCCGCAATGTTTCCGCAAATCCCCCTCGCTATCATGGCCCGTCATTTACAGGAGAGACCATGAAAAAGATGCTGAAACTCGCACTGATCGCTGCCGCCGCAGCCGCTGCCTTTGGCGCCAGTGCCCAAGAGTTCCCCGCCAAGGACAAGACCGTCACCATCGTGGTGCCCTTTGCCGCCGGTGGCCCCACCGACCGCGTGGCCCGCGACCTGGCCGAAGCACTGCGCAAGCCCCTGGGCGCCACTGTGGTCGTAGACAACACCGCCGGTGCGGGCAGCTCCATCGGCGCCGCCCGCGTAGCCCGCGCCACCCCCGATGGCTACACGCTGCTGCTCAACCACATTGGCATGTCCACCATGCCTGCGCTGTACCGCAAGCTCTCGTTCAGCGTGCCCAACGACTTTGAATACCTGGGCATGGTCAACGAAGTGCCCATGACGCTGATCGCGCGCCCCACCATGCCCGCGAACAACTTCAAGGAACTCACGGCCTGGATCCAGCAGAACAAGGGCAAGATCAACCTGGGCAACGCCGGTCTGGGCGCAGCGTCGCACCTGTGCGGCCTGATGTTCCAGAGCGCCATGCAGGTGGACATGACCGCCGTTCCCTACAAGGGCACCGCCCCCGCGATCACCGACCTGATTGGCGGCCAGATCGACCTGCTGTGCGACCAGACCACCAACACCACCTCGCAGATCGAAGGCAAGAAGGTCAAGGCCTATGCCGTGACCACCGCCAAGCGCCTGACCACGCCCGCCCTGAAGGACTTGCCCACGCTGGCTGAATCGGGCCTGAAGGACTTCAACGTGAGCATCTGGCACGGCCTGTACGCGCCCAAGGGCACGCCTGCCGATGTGCAGAAGAAGATCAACGACGCCCTCAAGACCGCTCTGAAGGACCCCGAGTTCATCAAGAAGCAGGAAGCCCTGGGCGCCGTGGTCGTGACCGACAAGCGCGTGGACGGCCCCGAGCACAAGAAGTTTGTGGCCGCCGAAATCGACAAGTGGGGTGCCGTGATCAAGGCTGCCGGCACCTACGCCGACTGACCTGGCAGCAGCGCTGCCCAACCGGGCGGCGCGGCATCGCATCACCGCCCTCCCCCAGCCACCGCGCCCCACGGCCCGGTGGCTTTCTTTTTTTGACGCCCCGTGGCGCCACCCCGACTGGCCCACCACGGCTCGAAGCGCGACAACTTGCAAGGTCGCGACACCCTCGGGTAATCCCATCTGCCCGGGCCGCACACACCCGCGTAGAACAGAGGGCAGACACGCCGATCAAGCACAGGCAGCGGCGCAGCTTCCACTGGTTTCAACGAGGAATGGCTTCCATGGCACAAGCACACGACTTCCGCACCCCGGCGCGCTCCAGCGCGCAGATCCAGGCCCGCGCCCATGCGCGCAGCCGCCGCAAGGCCGTGGCCCTGGCCTTCACCCTGAGCGCGCTGGGCGCACTGGCCGTGGCCGCCGCCGGTGCGCTGCTGGCACCGGGCACGGCCCATGCCCAGGCGGCCGCCCCTGCAGGTGCGGGCTGGCCGACCAAGCCCGTGCGCATCGTGGTGCCGTTTGCGCCTGGGGGCACCACCGACATCCTGGCGCGCGCCATGGCGCCGGAGCTGTCCAAGGCCTTCGGCCAGCAGTTCATCGTGGACAACCGCGCGGGCGCCGGTGGCAATGTGGGCGCCGAGGTGGTGGCCAAGTCACCGGGCGACGGCTACACCCTGCTCATGGGCACGGTGGGCACCCACGGCATCAACCGCGCGCTGTATGCCAAGCTGCCCTACGACCCCATCAAGGACTTTGTGCCCATCACCCTGGTGGCCGCCGTGCCCAATGTGATGGTGATGAACACCGACAAGGCCAAGGCCCTGGGCGTGACCAATGTGCAGGACTTCATCCGCGTGGCCAAGGCCAGCCCCGGCAAGATGAACATGGCATCGAGCGGCAACGGCACCTCCATCCATCTGGCAGGCGAGCTGTTCAAGAGCATGACCGGCACCTTCATGCTGCACCTGCCCTACCGGGGCTCGGGACCGGCGCTCCTGGACATGGTGGCGGGCAACGCCGACGTGATGTTCGACAACCTGCCCTCGTCCATGGCCCAGATCAAGGCGGGCAAGCTGGTTGCGCTGGCCGTGACCAGCGCAGAGCGCTCGGGGGCCTTGCCCGACGTGCCCACCGTCGAGCAGGCAGGCGGCCCCACGCTCAAGGGCTATGAGGCCAGCTCCTGGTTCGGCCTGCTGGCCCCCGCGGGCACACCGCCCGACATCGTGAACCGCATCCAGCAGGAGGTCGCCAAGTCCCTGGCCACACCGGCCATGAAGGAACGGCTGCTGGCCCAGGGCGCCATCCCCGGCGGCAACACCCCGGCCGACTTTGCCAAACACATCGACAACGAACACCGGAAATGGGCGCAGGTGGTAAAGACCTCGGGCGCCAAGGTGGACTGATACAGACAGGGGGCACAGCCCCGTCAGGGTGCGCGATCAGCCTGCAGGCAGCGCAGGGGCCCCCAGGCGCTTGGCCCCGGTGGCGAACGACGCCCGCTGGATGCGCCCACCCACCACCTCGTAAACACACAACATTTCCACCGTGCCCAGGCCCTCGGGGAAATTGCGGGTGATCAGCTCATAGTCCACCACCATGGCGCCCACCACGGTGCGCGACAGCAGGCGCGCATGCAGGTCGGGCTCGGCAAAGCGCGCCAGAAACCGCTCCCGCATCTGCGCATGGCCCTGGGCCAGACGCTCACCGTGCAGCACATACTGCTCGGCATCGGGTGCATAGGTGGCCAACAGCGCGTCGATGTCCTTGGCGTTGTAGGCATCCAGCTGCGCCTGCACCACGGCAAGGGGTGGCAAGACCGGGGCCATGGCTACACCCCCCAGACCACATCCACCTGCTCGGCGGCACTGCGGCGCAGCATCTCGATGAAGGGCGCCACGCGCTGGCGCAGGCGCACGGCCTCCATGCGCTCTTGTTCGGTCACCTCTTCACCCGCTTCATCCCCCGATGGCTGCGCCTCTTCGGCGGCCACCGCCGCCTCCAGCGCGGCAATGGCCGCAGGAATCTGGGCGGCAGTCACGATTCCGCTCGGCCCGGGGGTCTTGCCCATGATGGTCACGATCTGCCGCCCCTGGGGTTCCAGCATGATCAGATCGGCGGCGGCGCGGGACTTGAATTTGTAAAGCATGGGATAGAAAAGCCTTCTCAGGTCAGGTCACAAAAGGGCGTGCAAACGCATGCCCCCTAGGCCCTTGATTGTGCGCCGGACAGGCCGGGGTGCCCCCAAAGACCCGCACGGGAACCCCCCATTGACAGCAGTTTGTTTAGGTCTAAACTATTTTAACATGAACATCCTCTGCATTGGCGGCGGGCCCGCCGGTCTCTATTTCGCCCTGCTGATGAAGCAGCAGAACCCCGCGCACCGCATCACAGTGGTCGAGCGCAATCGGCCGTTCGATACCTTCGGCTGGGGCGTGGTGCTGTCGGACCAGACGCTGGCTAACCTGCAGGCGGCGGACGCCCCCACGGCAGCACTCATCGGCGATGCGTTCAACCACTGGGACGACATCGAGGTGTTCTTCAAAGGCCGCAGCGTGCGCTCCACCGGCCACGGCTTCTGCGGCATTGGCCGCAAGCGCCTGCTCAACATCCTGCAGGACCGATGCCTGGCTCTGGGCGTGGAGCTGGTGTTCGAGACGGACGTGGCCGACGACCAGGCGCTGGCCGCCGAGTACAACGCCGACCTGGTGATCGCCAGCGATGGCCTCAACAGCCGCATCCGCACCCGCTACGCCAGCGTCTACCAGCCCGACATCGACCTGCGCCAGTGCCGCTTCGTGTGGCTGGGCACCAAGAAAAAATTCGACGCTTTTACGTTTGCTTTCGAGCAGACAGAGCATGGCTGGTTCCAGGCCCATGCCTACCAGTTCGACGCCGACACCTCCACCTTCATCGTCGAGACGCCCGAGGCCGTGTGGAAGGCCCACGGCCTGGACGCCATGGAACAACCCGAGGCGATTGCATTTTGCGAAAAGCTCTTCGCGAAGTATCTGGACGGCAACGCCCTCATCAGCAACGCCACACACTTGCGCGGCTCGGCCAACTGGATCCGCTTTCCGCGCGTGATCTGCAACACCTGGGTGCACCGCGAGACGATTGGCGGCAAGTGCGTGCCCATCGTGCTGATGGGCGATGCTGCGCACACCGCGCATTTCTCGATTGGTAGTGGTACCAAGCTCGCGCTGGAGGACGCCATCGACCTCGCCAACGAGTTCGCCACCGACCTTCCCATTGACGAGGTGCTGCAGCACTACGAGGCGCGCCGCAGCGTGGAGGTGCTCAAAATCCAGAACGCCGCGCGCAACAGCACCGAGTGGTTTGAAAACGTGGCGCGCTACACCGGCATGCCCATCGAGCAGTTCACGTATTCGCTGCTCACGCGCAGCCAGCGCATCAGCCACGAGAACCTGCGGCTGCGCGATGCCGCGTGGCTGGAGGGCTATGAGGCCTGGCTCGCGGGTGGCAAGGCCGCGATTCCGCCCATGCTCACGCCCTTCGTGCTCAAAGGCCTCACGCTCAAGAACCGCATCGTCGTCTCGCCCATGGCCACCTACAGCGCGGTCGAGGGCGTGCCGCAGGACTTCCATCTGGTGCACCTGGGCGCGCGCGCGCTGGGCGGCGCCGCGCTGGTGATGGTGGAGATGACCAGCCCCACGCCCGAGGGCCGCATCACCCCCGCCTGCCCCGGCCTGTGGAACGATGCGCAGCAAGCCGCCTTCGCGCGCATCGTGAACTTTGTGCACGGCAGCAGCACGGCCAAGATCGGCCTGCAGCTGGGCCACAGCGGCCCCAAAGGCTCCACGCGTGTCGGCTGGGAGGGCACGGACGAGCCCTTGGAGAGCGGCAACTGGCCCCTGCTGGCCGCCAGCCCCCTCGCCTACGGCGCGCAGAACCAGACCCCTGCCGCCATGACCCGCGCCGACATGGACCGGCTTACCGCCGCCTTCGTGGGCAGCGCCCGCCGCGCCGTGGCCTGCGGCTTTGACTGGCTAGAGCTGCACTGCGCACACGGCTACCTGCTGGCCAGCTTCTTGAGCCCCGCCACCAACCAGCGCACCGATGAATACGGCGGCAGCCTGGAGAACCGTTGCCGCTACCCGCTGGAGGTGCTGACCGAGCTGCGCGCCGTGTGGCCCGCCGACAGGCCGCTCTCCGTGCGCATCTCGGCCCACGACTGGCTCCCCGATGGCAACACCGCCGACGACGCCATTGCCATCGCGCGCTTGTTCAAGGCCGCCGGTGCCGACCTGATCGACGTGTCCTCCGGCCAGACCACGCGCGACTCACGGCCCGTGTATGGTCGCATGTACCAGACACCGTTTGCCGACCGCATCCGCAACGAGGTGGGCGTTGCCACCATGGCCGTGGGCGCGATCACCGAGGCCGACCACGCGAACAGCATCATCGCGGCCGGCCGCGCCGACCTGTGTGCCATTGCCCGCCCGCACCTGGCCGACCCGGCCTGGACACTGCACGCCGCCGCGCAGCTGAGCCCCGTAGCCGCCGCCCACACCGACTGGCCTGTGCAATACCACAGCGGCCGCGACCAGATGCTGCGCGAGATTGCCAAGCAAAAGCAGATGGCCGCGCTGGCTGAACCGGCGCAGGAATCCAGCAAACCCGCAGCCATCGAGTAAACCACCATGGACCTCGAAGCCCGCCTGCACGGCGCCGCCCCCAGTGAACACCCCGAGGCCCTGCGCCTGTGGCTGCGCTTGCTCACCTGCACCCAGCTCATCGAAAAGCAGGTGCGCAGCCACCTGCGCGCGCAGTTCGACACCACCTTGCCGCGCTTTGACCTGATGGCCCAGCTGGAGCGCGCGCCGGACGGCATGAAGATGAAGGAACTCTCGCGCCGCATGATGGTGACGAGCGGCAACATCACCGGCATCACCGACCAGCTCGTGGCCGAAGGGCTTGTGGAGCGCATGGACGTGGAGGGCGACCGCCGCGCGTACCTGGTGCGCCTCACGCCGCAAGGCCGCGAGCAGTTCAACACCATGGCGCGCCAGCACGAGCAATGGATCGTCGAAGCCTTCGCCTCGCTGGGCGAGCGCGACATCGCTACCTTGTACCGCTTGCTGGGCAAGGTGAAAGAACATACACAGGAGACAGCCGAATGAAGCACTACATCGGGGCAAGCAACCCCATGCGCGAGCAGTTCAACCCGCAAGCCAGCTATGTGGCCGAGCATTTCAGCTGGAGCTTTGCCGATGGTGTGGGCACCGTCACGCTCAACCGGCCCGACCGCAAGAACCCGCTGACCTTCCAGAGCTACTCGGAGCTGCGCGACTTCTTCTACGCGCTGCGCTTTGCCACCGACGTGAAGGCCATCGTGGTCACCGGCGCGGGTGGCAACTTCTGCTCGGGCGGCGACGTGCACGAGATCATCGGCCCGCTGACCACCATGACCATGCCCGAGCTGCTGGAGTTCACGCGCATGACGGGTGACTTGGTCAAGGCCATGCGCGCCTGCCCGCAGCCCGTGCTAGGCGCCATCGACGGCATCTGCGCCGGTGCGGGCGCGATGATGGCCCTGGCCTGCGACATGCGCTACGGCACCGAGGCCACCAAGACCGCCTTCTTGTTCACCCGCGTGGGCCTGGCCGGGGCCGACATGGGCGCCTGTGCGCTGCTGCCGCGCATGATCGGCCAGGGCCGCGCGAGCGAGCTGCTGTTCACCGGCCGCGCGATGACGGCGCACGAAGGCCTGGCCTGGGGCTTCTTCAACGACCTGTATGAAAGCGCCGACCTGCTGGCCAACGTGCAGGCCACGGCACGCGCGCTGGCCGACGGCCCCACCTTTGCCCACGGCATGACCAAGACCATGCTGAGCCAGGAGTGGAGCATGACCATCGAGCAGGCCATCGAGGCCGAGGCCCAGGCGCAAGCGATCTGCATGCAGACCGAAGACTTCCGCCGCGCCTACGAAGCTTTCGCCGCCAAGCAGAAGCCCGTTTTCCAAGGGGACTAACAACATGCACGTAGCCACGCCGCCCGCCCCTTGCCCACCTTCCACGGCGCACCTGGCCCTGCCGTTTTTTGATGACGCCCACCGCGCGCTGGCCGAAGGCCTGGTTCCGTGGGCGGCCACGCAAGAGGTGGATGAAACCGACGACCGCGCCGCCTGCCGCGACTGGGTGAAACGCCTGGGCGCGGGCGGCTGGCTGCGCTACTGCGCGCCCGCCGCCCATGGTGGCGCGCTGCCCGCACTGGACTCGCGCGCGCTGGTGCTGCTGCGCGAGACCCTGGCCTACCACTCGCCGCTGGCGGACTTTGCGTTTGCGATGCAGGGCCTGGGCAGCGGCGCGATCACATTGGCGGGCAGCCCCGCGCAGCAGGCGCACTACCTGCAGGGCGTGGCGCGCGGCGAGCTGATTGCGGCATTTGCGCTGAGCGAGCCTGAGGCGGGCTCGGACGTAGGCGCTATGAAATCAATAGCTGAAAGCGCTTATCCATCAGGCGGCAACGGCCAAAAAAACCCATATTCCTTGACCGGAACCAAGACCTGGATCAGCAACGGCGGCATTGCCGACTTCTACTGCGTGTTCGCCAAGACCGACCCGGCCGGGGGCACGCGCGGCATCAGCGCCTTCATCGTGGATGCGAACACGCCGGGGCTCGACACCTCGCGCCACATCCACGTGATGGCGCCACACCCGCTGGCCACGCTGCAGTTCACCAACTGCAAAGTGCCTGCCACCGCGCTGCTGGGCGAAGAAAACAGCGGCTTCAAGCTTGCCATGCGCACGCTCGACATCTTTCGCGCGTCCGTCGCCGCCGCCGCCTTGGGCATGGCGCGCCGCGCGCTGGCCGAGGCCGTGCACCACGCGCGCCAGCGCCGCATGTTCGGCCAGACGCTCGCCGACTTCCAGCTCACGCAGGCCAAGATCGGCGAAATGGCCGCACTCGTGGACAGCGCCGCGCTGCTCACCTACCGCGCGGCCTGGCTGCGCGACACCGGCCAGGCGCGCGTGACTGCTGAGGCGGCCATGGCCAAGATGACCGCCACAGAAAACGCCCAGCGCGTCATCGACATGGCGCTGCAGCTGCACGGCGGGCGCGGTGTGGAGGTGGGCAGCAAGGTCGAATCGCTGTACCGCGACATCCGCTCGCTGCGCATTTACGAAGGCGCGACCGAAGTGCAGCAGCTCATCATCGGCAAGGCCGTTCTGCAGGAGTAATCGCATGAAAGCCCCCTCCGCCCAGCCCGACCACTTCGTGCACGACCGCTTGCCGCCGCCCGAGGCCTGGCCCACACTGCGCTACGACCTGCCCGAGCTGCAGATCGCCAACCAGGCCAACCTGGTGCAGGCGCTGTTCGACCAGGCCGAACGTGCGGGCCACATCGACCGCCCCCTGTTGCGCGGCCCGCACCGCACGTACACCTACCGCGACGCCCGCACCGAGGCCGCGCGCATTGCCGAGGTGCTGACGCAGGACCACGGCCTGGTGCCCGGCAACCGCGTGCTGCTGCGCGGTGGCAACACGGTGGAGATGGCGCTGACCTGGCTGGGTACCGTCTATGCGGGGCTGGTGGCGGTGGCCACCATGCCGCTGCTGCGCGCGGGCGAGCTGGGCAGCATCATCGACCGTGCCCAGCCCACGCTGGCACTGTGCGACGGCCGCCTGTTGGCCGAGCTGCAGGCGGCACAAACACAGCACCCGGTGCTGACCACCATCGTGCCCTTCCACACCGCGCCGGATGCAGCCGACCTGCTGCAGCGTGCGCAGGCCAAGCCTGGCACCACGCCGCCCTGCCCCACCTCCGCAGATGACATCGCGCTGATGGCCTTCACCTCAGGCACCACCGGCGCTCCCAAGGCCGCCGTGCACACGCACCGCGATGTGCTGGCAGGCTGCGAGGCCTGGCCGCGCCATGTACTCAAGGCCACGCCCGATGACATCGTGGCAGGCTCGCCGCCACTGGCTTTCACCTTTGGACTGGGCGGCTTGCTGGTGTTTCCGATGTGGGCCGGCGCCAGCGTGTACTTCCCCGACCAGCCCTACACGCCCGAAACCATGGTGCGGCTGATGCGCGATGCGGGCGTGACCATCTGCTACACCGCGCCCACCTTCTACCGGCAGATGGCGCCGTTCGCCAAGCAGATCGGCCTGCCCCAGCTGCGCACCAGCGTGAGCGCGGGCGAGGGCCTGCCGGACGCCACACGCCAGCTGTGGAAGGAGGCGACCGGCCTGGACATGACGGACGGCATTGGCGCCACCGAGATGTTCCACATCTTCATTTCCTCGCCCGGCGGTGAGAGCCGACGCGGCGCCATCGGCAAGGTGGTGCCCGGATACACCGCCAAGGTGGTGGACGACGACGGCAACGAGCTGCCGCGCGGCACAGTGGGCAAGCTCGCGGTGATTGGCCCCACGGGCTGCAAGTACCTCGACGACCCGCGCCAGGCCAAGTACGTGAAGGATGGCTGGAACTACCCGGGCGACGCCTTCACGCAAGACGCCGACGGCTACTTCTTCTACCAGGCGCGCGATGACGACATGATCATCACCGCGGGCTACAACGTGGGTGGCCCCGAGGTCGAAGACGCCCTGCTGCGCCACCCCGCAGTAGCCGAGTGTGGCGTGATTGGCGTGCCCGACGAAGAGCGCGGCATGGTGGTCAAGGCCATCTGCGTCTTGAAGCCCGGGCACACGGGCGACGCCGCCATGGTCAAGACGCTGCAGGACCATGTGAAAGCCACCATCGCTCCGTTCAAATACCCGCGCCTGGTGGAGTTCGTCACGGCCCTGCCCCGCACCGAAACCGGCAAGCTGCAGCGCTTCAAGCTGCGCCAGGGTGCTGCTGCATCACCCTCCGCCGCTTCGCCCAATTCCACAAAAACAACATGACGATGAAAAACACCCTTTTGCAGCCCGAAGGCTGGGTCACCCCCAAGGGCTACGCCAACGGCGTGGCCGCGCGCGGCACCATGGTCTTTACCGGCGGCCAGATCGGCTGGAATGCGCAGCAGCAGTTTGAGAGCGACGACTTCATCGCCCAGACCAGGCAGACGCTGCTGAACGTGCGGGCGGTGCTGGAGGCTGGCGGCGCGGGCCCCGAGCACCTGGTGCGGCTGACCTGGTACGTGACCGACCGCAACGAATACAACAGCCGCCTGAAGGAGCTGGGCGCGGTCTACCGCGAGGTGCTGGGCAAGAACTTTCCGGCCATGGCCTGCGTGCAGGTGGCGGGGCTCATGGAAGAGCGCGCGAAGATCGAGATTGAAGCGACGGCAGTGATTCCCCCCTGAGTCGCCTGCGGCGCCTTCCCCCGAGGGGGACGCCACCCGTGGCCTGGCAGAGCCAGCTCCACGGTGGCACTCGCCCAGGTCCTGCCAGTGCTACGCGCTGCGCCACCTGTACTGCGCACGGATGAACCACCGCTGCAAGGCTTGCCCGTACAGGATGAACGCCAGCGCCGCCCCAATCAACGGCAGCGCGGCAAACACCCAGCCCGTGAGCAGCTCGCCCCCCAGCGCCACACCCACCAGCAGCGCCACGGCCGGGTTCACAAACGAATAGCTGCCCGCCAGCGCTGCGGACGTGTTCTGCAGCAGCCACAGGTACGCATTCAGCGCGACCAGCGTGCCAAACACCAGCAGGTAAACCCACGCCGCCCACGACTTCGCGCTGACCTCGCCCAGGGCCGAGAGCGGCTCGAACCACAGCGCCACCACCAGCCCCATCGCGCCGCCCGCAAACCATTGCGCGGCCGAGGCCATGGCCGGAGCGGGCAGCGACAGCTTGCGCGATGCATACGAGCCAATGCTCCAGCACAGCGGAGCACCGAACGCCAGCAAGGCCCCGAGCCAGGTGGCCGAAAAGTCTCCCTCCAGCGCCAGCAGCAGCGCCCCCATCACGCCCAGGGCCAGGCCAACCCAGCTGGTGACCGGCACGCGCTCGCCACCCCAACGCGACCACAGCGCCAGCCACATGGGCATGGTGGTGACCACCGTGGCCATCAGGCCCGAGCCGATGCCCAGCTTTTGCGCAAAGCCCATCAGGTTCATGGCCAGGAACACCATGCAGCCACCCACCACCGCCGAATTGCGCCACTGCCGTGCCGTGGGCAGGGCATGGCCTTGCCACAGCGCGATGAGCAGCATCACCCCCCCGGCACACAGGAACCGGATGGCATTCATGAGCAGAGGCGGCATGGTCTGCACCGCTATGCCGATGGCGAAATAGGTGGTGCCCCAGACGATGTAGACCAGCAGCAGCGCCAGGGCCACCGCCCAGCGGCGCTGTGATTGGGCTTGCGCGTTGAAAATTGCCGGCATATTCTCCACCTGACCGAATAATTTATGGAAACCGCGAGGTTTTCGGAATTTTTACCAAAATCGAGCGGCTATGCAAGCAAATA
>OGCL01000405.1_pt1 | contig 47270 bp, 43 predicted proteins | sample 1570041 | NCBI WGS metagenome assembly OGCL01 (sample SAMN06266162, study PRJEB24511) | hot springs metagenome | isolation source: Hot spring water | place: South Africa: Limpopo | collected 2015-06-22 | reverse complement strand
CATCACGATGGTGGTGATGAAGTAGCCCGGGCCCAGGCCGCGCTCGTTCTTCAGCAGCACGCGGTCGACGAAGAAGCCGACGACGCGCGAGATGAAGACGACGAAGGTGTTCATCACGCCCTGGATCAGCGTCATCGTGACCATGTCGCCGTTGGCAATGTGCGCCACCTCGTGGCCGATGACGGCCTCGACCTCGTCACGCGTCATGCCCTGCAGCAGGCCCGTGGACACGGCCACCAGCGCGGAGTTCTTGAACGCGCCCGTGGCAAAGGCATTCGGGTCGCCTTCAAAGATGCCGACTTCGGGCATGCCGATGCCCGCCTTGTCGGCAAACTTGCGCACGGTCTCGACGATCCAGCGCTCGTCGGGCGAGCCGGAGCCGTCGATCACGCGCACGCCCGAGGTCCACTTGGCCATGGGCTTGCTGATGAGCAGCGAGATGATCGCGCCGCCAAAACCCATGACCAGCGCGAAGCCCAGCAGCGCGCCCAGGTTCAGGCCGTTGGCCGTGAGGTAGCGGTTGACGCCCAGCAGGCTGGCCACCACCCCCAGCACGACAACGACGGCCAGGTTGGTCATCACAAATAACAGGATCCGCTTCATGGCTTGAATTCTCCGTGGGGTAAACAACAACCGGTGTTTGCTGGCTTAGATGGGGGCCGGCGGCCGCTCTTCAAGCGCCGCCCCCTGTGTGGGAACGGCACCCGCCCTCTGGCCGCGATTGCATCGCGCTATGGTAGGTGCAAACCTGCATGCGCCCCTTATCACACAAGCCTTGACGGGAATTAGCGCGGCTCCCAAAACGCTTCTGGCGTCGTTGCCGCGTCTTGTCGTACTGCCCGTACTGCCTGCGACGCAGCGCCTGGCCAGAACCGCTTCGCTGAGTCTTGTTAGCCGCTCCTAGGCCCCTGTCGCTGCGCGGGGTGGCCGGAACACCTGGGCGTCGGCATAAAAACCTGGCGCCTCATTGGCGGGCCACCAGCCGGGCACGCCCAGCACGGGCAGCGGCGAGAAAGGTTTGGCAGCCCAGGGCTGGGGCTGGATCTCCTGCGCCAGCCAGGCATCCAGATTTGCTATTGATTCAATAGCTACCGGGGCTGGATAGACGTGCGCAACCATGGGTTTTCGGGGCGCAACCAGCTTCTCCATCAGCGCATGGCCTACCAGCACCAGCCGGGCCTGGGCCCAGAGCGGGCGCAGGTCGATGAACAGCCGCTGCCAGTCGCGCGAGTGCAGCGCCTGCCATAGCGCGTCGGGCGCCTGCAGCAGCGCACCGTTTTCATCAAACACCGTGAGCGCATCGCGCAGCGGCCCGCGCACGGCCTGTACACCGTCGGCGGCGATGGCCTGGGCCTGCAGCTGGTTCAGGCGGCCCTTGGTGCGCGGAAACTGGTGCCACACCAGGCCGTTGAAGAAGTCGTGCAGGTTGTCGCGTGTGGGCACGCGGCGGGTGTCCCAGATGTACTGCTCGTAGGCCGTGCCTTCGGGCAGCTCGGACTGAGGCACAAAACCCACTGGCAACGCTGGCGGCGCTGCGACCTGCAAGGCCCGGTGCACGGCAGGATCGTGCTGCAGCTGCTGCGCCACGGGCTGGCCCAGGGTGCGCCACGGCGCCAGCCAGGGGGCGCTCCAGTCGATGGCGTCGAAGGCTTCGCTTACACCAGCCGCCACGGCAGGGCTTCACCGGCACGCAGGGGCTTGAGTTCGGCTTCGCCAAACGCAAAGCTGTCGGGCGGTGTCCACGACTCGCGGCGCAGGGTGATGGTGCCGGTGTTGCGCGGCAGGCTGTAGAAGTCAGGGCCGTGGAAGCTGGCAAAGCCTTCGAGCTGGTCAAGTGCACCGGCGTTGTCGAACGCCTCGGCATACATCTCGATGGCCGCGTGGGCCGTGTAGCAGCCCGCGCAGCCGCTGGCGTGCTCCTTGAGGTGCGCCGGGTGCGGTGCGCTGTCGGTGCCCAAAAAGAACTTGCTGCTGCCGCTGGTGGCGGCCTGCACCAGGGCGACGCGGTGGGTTTCGCGCTTGAGCACCGGCAGGCAGTAGTAGTGCGGGCGCACGCCGCCCACAAAGATGGCGTTGCGGTTGTACAGCAGGTGGTGCGCGGTGATGGTGGCGGCGGTGAAACGGTCGGCCTGCATCACGTAGTCGGCCGCGTCCTTGGTGGTGATGTGCTCGAAGACGATCTTCAGCTCAGGGAAGTCGCGGCGCAGCGGGATGAGTTGCTGCTCGATGAACACGGCCTCGCGGTCGAACAGGTCGATGTCGCTGCTGGTCACTTCGCCGTGCACCAGCAGCAGCATGCCCGCCTTCTGCATGGCTTCGAGCGTCTTGTAGGTCTTGCGGATGTCGGTCACGCCCGCGTCGCTGTTGGTGGTGGCGCCTGCGGGGTAGAGCTTGCAGGCCACCACGCCCGCAGCTTTGGCGCGCACGATCTCTTCGGGCGGCAGGTTGTCCGTCAGGTAAAGCGTCATCAGCGGCTCGAACTGCATACCGGCGGGCACGGCAGCCAGGATGCGCTGCTTGTAAGCCAGTGCCTGCTCCGCCGTGGTGACTGGCGGGCGCAGGTTGGGCATGATGATCGCGCGGCCGAACTGGGCGGCGGTGTGGGGCACCACCGTGTGCAGTGGCTCCCCGTCGCGCACGTGCAGGTGCCAGTCGTCGGGGCGGGTGATGGTGAGGGTGGTGGGCGCGGTGGGGGTGTGGAGTGCGGCTGTCATGGGCGACATTGTCCCATTGGCATGATTACTATTATTTTTATAGCTATCAGCGCTTGTCCATTGCGCGGAAGCAGCCCAAAACACTCCTATTCCTGCGGCCCGCACCTTATTCGGCGGTGATGCCCGCCTTGCGCACCACCTCGCCAAACTTCACCAGGCGCTCGGACATCATCTTCTCGAACGCGGCGGGGGTCATCTCTTCGGGCGGGATCACGCCGCGCTCCTTGAGGTTGGCCAGCATGGCGGGCGAGGTGGCGACCTCGCGCACCGCCTTGTACAGGGTCTGCACCACCGCATCGGGCGTGCCGCCGGGCGCGGCCAGGCCGATCCAGGAGGTGAGGTTGAGCTGGGGGTAGCCCACTTCGGCCAGGGTCGGCACGTCGGGCAGCTGGGGCAGGCGCTGGTCGTTGGCCAGGGCCAGCGCACGCACCTTGCCCGCCTGGATGTGCGGCAGCATGATGACCAGGTTGTCGAGGATGAACTGCACCTCGTTGCCCAGCACCGCCGTGATCAGCGGCGTACCGCCCCGGTAGGGGATGTGGGTGGTGAAGGCGCCGGTGGCGGCCTTGAGCATTTCCACGTTCAGCTGGCCCATGCTGCCCACGCCGCCGCTGCCGTAGTTGAGCTTGCCGGGGTTCTTCTTGGCGTAGTCGATGAATTCCTTGAAGGTCTTGAACGGCAGGCTGCTGTGCACCACCAGCGCATTGGGCAGGCGGCCCAGGATGGCGATGTTTTCAAAGTCCTTGACCGGGTCGTAGCCCACCTTGGGCTGCGTGAGCGGGTTGGCCAGGTGGCTGCTTTGCGACGACACGACCAGCGTGTAGCCGTCGGCCTTGGCGCGCGCCACATACTGCGCGCCCACCGAGCCGCCCGCGCCCGCGCGGTTCTCCACCACGATGGGCACGCCCAGCAGCTTGGACAGCGGCTCGGAATACTGGCGCGCCATGATGTCCACCGACCCGCCGGGCGGGAACGGGACCACCAGCGTGATGGGGCGCGAGGGGAATTTATCTTGCGCCAGGGCGGGCAAAGCGGCCAGGCCTGCAAGGCCCAGGCCGGTGGAGAGAAGACTGCGGCGGGAAGTGGTATTCATGGCCATCGAAAAGCTCAAAAAAAACAGAAGAACAGGAGAACAGAAGAAGATTGCAAAAGGGCCAAGCCGCTCAGGGGTGTCCCAGCACGGCCAGCGCCACCGCCTGTGCGCGGGGCACGAACGTGCTCAGCTCACAGTACTCACGCTCGGTGTGCGGGTGACCGCCGACGGGGCCCGTGGCGCACAGCGTAGGCACGCCCACCGAGGCCGTGAGGCCGCTGTCGGCCGCGCCGCCGGTGAATTCGCCCGCCACCTCAAAGCCGAGCGCGCGTGCGCCCTGTTGGTACAGCGCGAGCAGGTAGTCGGGTGTGGGCTTCATGGGCAAGGTGCGGCGCGCGGTGGTGATGCGGCCCTGGGTGCGGGGCACGTGCTCTTCCTCGACGATGGCGCGCACGCGCTCCAGCAATTCGTCGGGGTCAATGTCTGCCGTGAAGCGCAGGTCCACCTCGGCCTTGGCATGCGGAGCCACCATGTTGGGCACCACCCCGCCCTGCACCACACCCACGTTGCAGGTCACGCCCGTGGTCGGGTCGGTGAGCGCGTGCAGCGCCAGCGTCTTGCGCGCCAGGGCTTCGATGGCGCTGGCGCCTGCGGCGTGGTTGATGCCTGCGTGCGCGGCCACGCCCGTCACTTCGAACTCCACCACCATCGAGCCCTTGCGGCTGGTGACCACGTTGCCACTCACGCGGCCGGGCTCGGCATTGAACACGGCACGGGCGCCGCGCACGCGGGCCATGATGAGATCCCGTGTGGCGGGCGAGCCGATCTCTTCGTCGCACGAGAAGAACAGGTGCAGCGGTGCATGCAGGCCACCACAGCGTGCAAAGGCCTCGGCCACAAACACGTTGAGCACCAGGCCGGATTTCATGTCGGCCACGCCCGGGCCGTAGGCGCGGCCGTCTTCCACGCGGAAGGGGCGGCGCGCCACCGTGCCAGCGGGGTACACCGTGTCCATGTGGCCCATGAGGATGATCGGCGCACCCTTGCCTGCGGCCTCGTCCGGGTTGACCTGGGCGTGCAGCAGCACGCCGTAGCCGGGCACGGGCTCGAACTGCACGGGCACGCCCGCGGCCAGCAGGCGCTCGGCCAGCGCATGGGCCACGGCGGTCACACCCGCTTCGTCGCGGCTGCCGCTGTCGATGTTGACCACTTTCTGCAACAGGTCTTGCATGGCCTGCCCCTGGCCCGCCAGCCAGGCCAGTGCCGGAGCGGAGAGGGTAGATGGCGCGTGGGACGCCGCGTTTTCAAGCGTTTCGTGCATGTTTGTCCTTGGGTCACACCCCGGGCCGGGGCACAATTTGCGCCGCAGTGTTGCACGCGTTTCGGCTGTTTGCAATACATTTTTCATAAATGAGACATAAATGAAATCATCATTGCAATCATCCACCGCACTGCTGACCGAGCGCCTGGCCCGCCAGGGCGGCGAACTCACCGCCAGCGAGCGCGCCTTGGCCGAAGCCCTGGGACGCGACTACCCCCATGCGCTGCTGGAGTCGGCCACTGCGCTGGCGGCGCGCACCGGCACCAGCGCTTCGACCGTGGTGCGGCTGTTTGCCAAGCTGGGCTACGCGAGTTATGCCGAGGCGCAGCGCGAGGCGCGGGGCGAGGTCACGGCCCTGCTGCAAACCGCCGGGCAACGTGCGCCCGTCACCATCGGCACCGAGCGCAGCCTGCAGCAATGTGTGGACGACGCCCTGCTGCACGACCAGCACAACATCACCGCCACACGCGACGGGCTGGACATGGCCGCGTTCGAGGCCATCGTCGCGCGCATCGCGCAGAGCCGGGGACGCGTCTTTGTGCTCGCGCAGATCAACAGCGCCCCCGTGGCCGCCTGGCTGGCGCTGCACCTGAACATGTGCCGCCCCGGCGTACACGAGCTGGGCGCGGGCGCCGTGGCCGCCACCGACCAGCTGCTGTGGATCCAGCCCGAAGACACGCTGCTGGTCTTCAGCATCCGGCGCTATGCCAGTGGGCCGGTGAAGGTGGCCCAGCGGTTTCGCGATGCGGGGGCCCAGGTGCTGGCCATTGTGGACAGCTCCGCTGCGCCGCTCGCGGCCCTTGCCCACCACCGCGTGCAGGTGCGCATCTCCAACGCCTCGCCGTTCGACTCGTACACCGCTGCGTTTTTTGCGTGCAATGCGCTCGTGTCGGCCGTGGCCCAAGTGCGGCATGAGGCCGTGTCCGAAGCACTGAAACGGCGTGACGACCTGTGGAAGGACGTGGAAGCCCAACTCATTGTGGAAGGCAGTCCGCCAGCGGGGCGCAGGGCAATTAAGCGCTAGGGAAGGTCTGCGTAAATCGCGCAGCGATGTGCTGATCGACGCGGGAGCGCACGGACAATCGACGCCATGAAGCAAGCGGACCTGGGCCTGAACCTGACGACCAAGCGCACGCGCAAGCGCGAGTTCCTGGCAGAGATGGAGCGCGTGGTGCCGTGGGCCGCCCTTGTCGGGCTGATCGCACCGTACGCCCCGGAGGGCAAACGCGGTCGCCCGCCATTTGCCGTGGAGACGATGCTGCGCATCCATTTCATGCAACAGTGGTTCACGCTGAGCGATCCGGCCATGGAGGAGTCGTTGCACGACGTGCCACTGTTCCGCGAGTTCGCGGGCTTGAACTGGGATACGCCGGTACCCGACGAGACCACGATCCTTCGGTTTCGCCGCTTGCTGGAGGAACACAAGCTGGCCCCGCAGATCCTGGCATTGGTCAACGAGCTGTTGGGCGCCAAGGGCTTGATGCTGCGAGCCGGCACGGTGGTGGACGCCACGCTGATCGCCGCGCCCGGCTCGACCAAGAACGCGTCGGGCGAACGCGACCCGCAGATGAAGCAGAGCAAGAAGGGCAACCAGTGGTTCTTCGGCATGAAGGCCCACATCGGCGTGGATGCCGACTCGGGCTTGGTGCACACCGTGCGCGGCACGGCCGGTAGCGTCGATGATGTGGTCGAGGCCAACACGCTGCTGCATGGTGAAGAAACCGAGGCCTGGGGCGACGCGGGCTACCAGGGGGCAGGCAAGCGTCCTGATGCCAAAGGCGGCGTGCGCTGGAACATCGCCATGCGCCCAGGCAAACGCCGCGAACTGGACAAGACCCGCCTGGTCGAAGACCTGACGGACCAACTCGAACGCCTCAAGGCCAGCATCAGGGCCAAGGTCGAGCATCCGTTTCGGGTGATCAAGCGCCAGTTCGGACACGTGAAGGTGCGCTACCGCGGTCTGGCCAAGAACACCGCGCAGCTGCACACACTGTTTGCGCTGTCCAACCTGTGGATGGTGCGGCGAGCTTTGATTGGAGTGCAGGCATGAGTGCGCCTGCACACGGCCAACGAGCCGGAAAGCCGGCCTTTGACAGCGCTGCGACGGTCTGCGGACGAGAGATCGCAACGAATCCATTCGGCCGCCCGAGATCAGCACATCTCAAAGCGCATTGCGCAGACCTTCCCTAGCTGACGGGACAGGCAACGCCCATGGCTGGAGAAGTTCATTCTGGCCACGCAATAAAAAAAGCGCTCCACGGAGCGCTTTTCTCTGTTCCAACCCCGGAACCAGGTGGCTCGGGGAAGCGCACGATCAGTGCTGAAGGATCTTGTTGAGGAAATCCTTGGTGCGTGGCTGGCGTGCATCGGGGTTGTTGAAGAACTCGTCCTTCGAGCAGTCTTCCAGGATCTTGCCGCCCACGTCCATGAATATCACGCGGTTGCTCACCTTGCGCGCAAAACCCATTTCATGGGTCACGCACATCATGGTCATGCCTTCGTTGGCCAGACCCACCATCACGTCCAGCACTTCGCCGACCATTTCGGGGTCGAGCGCCGACGTGGGTTCGTCGAACAGCATCACGATGGGGTCCATGGAGAGCGCGCGCGCAATGGCCACACGCTGCTGCTGGCCGCCCGAGAGCTGACCGGGGAACTTGTCCTTGTGGGCAATCAGGCCCACGCGCTCCAGCATCTTCAGGCCGCGCTTCTTGGCGTCGTCCGCACTGCGGCCCAGCACCTTGATCTGCGCGATCGTCAGGTTGTCCGTCACCGACAGGTGGGGGAACAGCTCGAAGTGCTGGAACACCATGCCCACGCGGCTGCGCAGCTTGGGCAGGTTGGTGCTGGGGTCGTGCAGCTTCACGCCGTCCACCGTGATCTCGCCCTTCTGGAAGGGTTCGAGCGCATTGATGGTCTTGATGAGCGTGGACTTGCCCGAGCCCGAGGGGCCGCACACCACCACCACTTCGCCCTTGTTGATGGTGGCCGAGCACTCGTTGAGCACCTGCACGGGGCCATACCACTTGGATACGTTCTTGAGTTCGATCATTTCTTTTTCCTCAATCCAATCTCTTTTGCACCAGCGTCGATCAGCGGATGATCGCGATCTTCTGGTGCAGGCGCTTGACCATCCAGGACAGCGCATAGCACATCACGAAGTACAGGACGGCGGCAGCCAGGTAGGCCTCAATGGGGCGGCCGAAGTTCTTGCCCGCCACCTCAAAGCCCTTGAGCATGTCGTAGGCACCAATGGCATACACCAGCGACGTGTCCTGGAACAGGATGATGGTCTGCGTGAGCAGCACCGGCAGCATGTTGCGGAACGCCTGAGGCAGCACCACCAGCTTCATGTTCTGGCCGTAGGTCATCCCGAGCGCCTGGCCGGCATACACCTGGCCGCGTGGGATGGACTGGATGCCGGCGCGCATGATTTCGCTGAAATACGCGGCTTCAAACGCAATGAAGGTGATGACCGCCGACACCTCGGCGCCGATGGGGCGGCCGATGATCGCAGGCACCAGCAGGAAGAACCACAGGATCACCATCACCAGCGGAATGGAGCGCATGCCGTTGACATAGATGGTGGCAGGCACATCCAGCCACTTCTTGCCCGACAGGCGCATCAGCGCCAGCAGGGTGCCGAAGAACACGCCGCCAATGGTGGCGATCACCGTGAGCATCAGGCTGAAGTACAGCCCCTTGAGCACGAAGTTGGAGATCAGGTCCCAGTTGTAGAAGGAGAAGTCGAGATTCATATCAGTGTCCTCCCCCTGCCGCACCAGCCACCACCATGCCCGGGATGCGCACGCGCTTCTCGACGAACGCCATGATCCGGTTGATGGCGAAAGCCGAGAGGATGTACAGCGTGGTCACGGCGAGGTAGACCTCGATGCCGCGCGAGGTTTCTTCCTGGGCCTGCATGGCGAACATGGTGAGTTCGGCCACCGACACGGCGAACGCCACGGACGAGTTCTTGAAGATGTTCATCGTCTCGCTGGTCAGCGGCGGGATGATGATGCGAAACGCCATGGGCAGCAGCACGTAGCGGTAGGTCTGGAAGGTGGTGAACCCCATGGCCATGCCCGCGTAGCGCTGGCCGCGCGGCAGGGCCTGGATACCCGAGCGCACCTGCTCGGCGATACGCGCCGAGGTGAAGAAGCCCAGGGCCAGCACCACCAGTGCAAAGCCGGGCACGCCCTTCATCACAGGAAACAGGCTCGGGATGACGTGGTACCAGAGGAAGATCTGGACCAGCAGCGGAATATTGCGAAACAGCTCGACCCAGGCATTGCCCAGCCGAACGATCATGGGCCGGTCCTGCAAGGTGCGCAGCGTACCGATCAATGAGCCCAACACAAGCGCCAGCACCAGGGCCAGCAACGAAACAGACACCGTCCAGCCCCAGGCCGACAGCATCCAGTCCAGGTAGGTGATGTCGCCGCCCTTGCCAAAGCAGCTCTGCACAACTTCCCGGTCCATGGTGTCCTGGCAGAACACCTGCCAATCCCAACTCATAGGAGCACCCCTTTAATTCTTGGTATTGCGCCGGGCCAGGCGCCGTGGCGCCCGGTCCAACAAAAAAGCCCCTTCAAACCGGCTGGCCGAAGGGGCACAAGCGTTGCGAAGATTACTTCTTGGCGTAGTCTTCCATGGGCTTGTCGTTAGGGGCAGCCCAGGCAGCCTTGGTGGCGTCGGAGATGGGCAGGCCGATCTTGGTGTTGGTCGGCGGCACGGGTTGCATGAACCACTTGTCGTACAGCTTGGCCAGCGAACCATCGGCGATCTGGCGCTTGATGGAGTCGTCCACAGCCTTCTTGAAGGCGGGGTCGTCCTTGCGCAGCATGCAGGCGATGGGTTCCACGTTCAGGACTTCACCCACGATCTTGTAGTCGGCAGGGTTCTTGGACTTGGAGATGTTGGCGGCCAGGATGGAGCCGTCCATCACGAAGGCGTCGGCACGGCCGGTTTCCAGCATCAGGAAGCTGTCGGCGTGGTCCTTGCCGAACACTTCCTTGAAGTCCACGCCGCCAGCGCGCTCGTGCTTGCGCAGCGTTTGCACCGAGGTGGTGCCCGTGGTGGTGGCCACGGTCTTGCCGTTCAGGTCCTTGATGGACGTGATGCCCGAGTTGGCCTTGGCGGCAATGCGCACTTCTTCCACGTAGGTGGTCACAGCGAACGCCACATCCTTCTGGCGGGCAGCGTTGTTGGTGGTGGAGCCACACTCCAGGTCCACGGTGCCGTTGGTCACCAGGGGGATGCGGTTCTGCGAGGTCACGGGCTGGTACTTGACTTCCAGCTTGGCCAGGCCCAGGGCCTTCTGGATGTCGGCCAGGACGATTTCACCCATTTCGGTGTGGAAGCCCACGTACTTGCCGTTGCCCAGCGTGTAGGAAAGACCCGAAGACTCGCGCACACCCAGCGTCACGCTGCCAGAAGCCTTGATCTTGGCCAGGGTGTCGGTGGCTTGAGCGAACGCGCTGCCTGCGGCCAGGGCGGTCACAGCAATCGCGAGCAAATGTTTCTTCATAGGGATCTCCTTGTGTTGAAAACAGAAAAAAAGGGAGGAATTCTAGAGACTGGCCGCAACCCGTCCGGGCTGCAAGCCCAAACGTCTAGAAATGGGGGAGGACTTACCCGAAGATGTTAGTCAGAACGGGACCTGATCGGTAGGGTACTTCCAGAAGTCACGCAACAGATAACTGACTGGCAGGTTCAGCACCGTGTTGTTGGGCGGGATGGGTTTGTTGAACCACTTGTCATATATGGGGTAGATGTCGCGGCTGGTGATCAGGCGGCGCATTTCCTCGTCCACCAGTTTCTTGAACTCGGGGTCGTTCTTGGGCAGCATGATGGCCAGCGGCTCGGTGGTCATGAAGCGGCCCACCACCTTGAGCGCCTTGGGATCGGGCCGGCCGGCGGCCAGGCCATACAACAGCACATCGTCCATCACAAAGGCATCGGCCTCGCCTTTTTCGACCATCTCGACGGCCTTGGCATGGTCGGGGGCTTCCACGATGGTGATGCCCATCAGGCGCTCGCGGTTGGCCTGGTCGGCCGCCTTGAGGGGGGTGGTGCCCTTGGTGGACACCAGTTTCTTGCCGTTGAGGTCTTCCACCTTGTCGATGGGGCTGGCGGATTTCACCAGCAGCCGTGCGCCGGTGATGAAGTGGGGAATGGTGAACGCCACCTTCTGGCGCCGCTCGGCGTTGTTGGTGGTGGAGCCACATTCCATGTCGGCCTTGCCCTGCTCGATCATGGTGATGCGGTTGGCGGGCGTGACGGCCACGAACTCCACTTCCATGTCTTTCTTGCCGGTCTTCTTGCGCACCACGTCGGCCAGGCGCAGGCACAGGTCCACGGCATAACCCACGGGCTTGCCCGACTGGGAATCGATGTACGAGAACGGTACCGACGACTCCCGGTGGGCAATCACCAGCTTGCCGCCCGCACTCACGCGCTCCAGCACGGTCGCCGCCTGCACGGACGCCGCCAGCAGGCAGCCCAGGGCAACCAGGCCCTTAGCGAATCTCCAGTGCTGAACTTTCATACGACGTCCCGTTAAAAGAAAGGAATCGGGTTTGCAATGTTCGTGCCATCGTGGCAGTTGCAGGCATGTGTTGTTGCCACCGACCCAGCGATGGCGCGAACTGTACGTGTCGTTACTATGAAACTCCAATGCCGTTTGCGGGCGCAACTATGCAAAGTGTTTATATCCGTATTTACCCTTAGCATGACCCGGCCTGGGCCTGGAGGTAGGTCCAGAGCGCCTGGGCCGTGCCCTTGGGGGCTTCCTTGCCCCCCGGTTTCTCGCGGTAGGCCCGCACGTCCATGGTCATCTGCAGGCCCTCGGCCTCGGAGGGCGCCGCGCTGACCAGGCGGCGCGAGCGCAGTTCTTTCTTCACGGCGCTGTGCGGCAAAAAGGCCACGCCGTGGCCTTCAAGCGCCATGGCCTTGAGGCCCTCGGCCATGTCGGTCTCATACACCCGCTCCAGGTGGATGGGCGTGCCCGACTGCTTGAGGATGAGTTCCGTGACCCGCCCCAGGTAGGCACCGGGCGCGTAGCCCAGGTAAGGCAGCGGCTGGCCCGCGCGGCCCGGCAGGCGGTGCACGGGCTGGCCGTCGGCGTCGGCCTTGCTGTAGGGTGAGATCACCTCCTGCCCCAGACTCACCATCTCGTAGCGGTCGGCATCGAGCTGAAAGGGCTGGGAGGGGTGGTGGTAGGCGATGAGCAGGTCGCAGCCGCCTTCCACCAGGCGCATCACAGCATCGTGCACGTTCAGTGCAATCAACCGGCTCTTGAACGGACCAAACTTGTCGGCCAGGCTGGACACCCAGGCCGGGAAGAAGGTGAACGCCAGCGTGTGCGGCACGGCGAACTCGATCATGTCCTTGCCCGCGCTGGTGTGCGCACGCAGCATGGCGCGGGTGTTCTGCAGCGCCTGCAGCATTTCCAGCGCCTGGTCATACAGGGTTTTGCCAGCGGGCGTGAGGCGGGTGGGGTAGGAGCTGCGGTCCACCAGATCGGTGCCCGCCCAGGCTTCGAGCGCCTGGATGCGCCGCGAGAACGCGGGCTGGGTCACATGCCGCAACTGGGCAGAGCGGCTGAAGCTGCGCGTTTCCGCAAGACTGACGAAATCTTCAAGCCACTTGGTTTCCATCGGCGCATTATCCGCGCGCAGGCTGCGCCCTGCTGGCGCCCGGCATGAGGGTTTCTACAGATCCTGCGCGGAGCGGGCCTGCATGGTGTGCCGCCTGCACGCCCCCGGCCGGGTCCAGCGGCATCGTTTGCCGCACTGCACCAATGCTGTGCATGCTTAGCAGGCAACGCATAATGCGCTGCGCGCCCACCCCGCCGCTCCATCGGTCAACGCCCAGGTGCACAACACTGCCGGGCCACAAGATCGGCATCCGCCCCGTGTGTTTTCTGACTCCCCGCGTCCATGTCCACCTCCACTCCCGATGGGCGGCCCGCTGCGCCCACAGCGCCAGCGGCTGCTGACGCCCCCCGATCCCTGCGCCTGGAAGACTGGCTCATCGTCCTGACGATGGCCGCCCTGGCACTCATCACCTTCGTCAATGTGGTGGTGCGCTATTTCACCGATGCATCGTTTGCCTGGACCGAGGAGATCTCGGTGTTCCTGATGATCGTGCTGGCCCTGGTGGGCGGCTCGGCGGCAGTGGCGCGGCAGCTGCACATCCGCATCGAGTTCTATGCCGATGGCGGCTCGGAGCGTCGGCGCCAGATGCTGGCTCAATTCGGCGCGCTCATGGTCGCGCTGCTGTTTGGGCTGATCACGGTGCTGAGCGTGCGCGTGGTGTGGGACGACTACCGGTTTGAAGAAACCTCCCCCGGCATCGGCGTGCCACAGTGGTGGTATTCCGTCTGGCTGCCGGTGCTGTGCGCGCTGACCACGGCCCGGGCACTGCAACTGTGGGCACGCCTGCGGCGTACAGCGGCCCCGTCAGCTGCCACGGAGGCACGCACATGATCGCCACACTGCTGTTTGTGGCCTTCCTGGGCATGATGTTTCTGGGCGTGCCGATTGGCGCCGCCCTGGGCCTGGCGGGCGCTGCCGCCATTGCGCTGGCCAATGCCGAGACCCCCTGGTTCGGCCTGCTGGCCGTGCCGCAGAACTTCTATGCCGGGCTTGGCAAATACCCGCTGCTGGCCATCCCCATGTTTGTGCTCGTGGGCTCGATCTTTGACCGCTCGGGCGTGGCGCTGCGGCTGGTGAATTTTGCGGTGTCCATCGTCGGGCGCGGCCCGGGCATGCTGCCGCTGGTGGCGATTGCGGTGGCCATGTTTCTGGGCGGCATCTCGGGATCGGGCCCGGCCACTGCCGCCGCCGTGGGCGGGGTCATGATTGCGGCCATGGCGCGCGCAGGCTACCCCGCCGCCTACTCGGCCAGCGTGGTGGCGGGTGCAGCGGCCACCGACATCCTCATCCCGCCCTCGGTGGCCTTCATCGTGTATTCGGTGCTGGTGCCCGGCGCCTCGGTGCCCGCGCTGTTTGCGGCCGGCATGTTCCCCGGGGTGCTGGCGGGCATTGCCCTGATCGTCCCAGCCGTGTGGCTGGCGCGGCGCCACAAGATGGGTGGCGCCGAAGCCGACATGCCGCGCCCGCCGTTCTGGCGCAGCCTGCGCGAGGCCTCCTGGGGCCTGGCAGCGCCGGTGGTGATCCTGGGCGGCATGCGCGCAGGCTGGTTCACGCCCACCGAGGCCGCCGTCGTCGCGGTGTTCTACGGCCTGTTTGTGGGCATGGTGGTGCACCGCACGATCCAGGTGCGCGACCTGTTCGCCATCCTGCGCGAGGCCGGGGAACTCTCAGCCGTGATCCTGGTGGTGGTCTCGCTGGCGGGCATCTTTGCGTTCTCGCTGTCCACGCTGGGCGTGATCGACCCCGTCACCCGCACCATCGTGCAGTCGGGCCTGAGCGAGCAAGGCGTGCTGGGCGCGCTGATCGTGGTGCTGCTCGTCGCGGGCATGTTCCTCGACGGCATCTCCATCTTCCTGATCTTCGTGCCCCTGCTCATGCCCATCATGCAGCACTACCAGTGGGACGTGGTGTGGTTCGGCGTTGTGCTGACGCTCACGGTGGCGATTGGCCAGTTCACGCCCCCCATGGCCGTGAACCTCATGGTGTCCAGCAAGATTGCGGGCGTGCGCATGGAGCAGACCACCCGCTGGGTCGTGTGGTTTGTACTGGCCATGACCCTGGCCATGCTGCTGGTCGTCGTGTTCCCGCAGATCGCGCTCTGGCTGCCCCAGCGCCTGGGCTACTGATTTCCTCTCATCGCATACCCATTCAACCAACCATCCAACAAGGAGACAACCCATGAAACTGCGCACCTTCCTCACCTCGGCCGTGGCCGCTGCGGCCGCCCTGGCCTTCACCGCGCCTGCTGCCATCGCGCAAACGGCCTACAAGAGCGAGTACCGCATGTCGCTGGTGCTGGGCACCGCCTTCCCCTGGGGCAAGGGCGGCGAGCTGTGGGCCAGCAAGGTGCGCGAGCGCACCCAGGGCCGCATCAACATCAAGCTGTACCCCGGCGTGTCGCTGATCCAGGGCGACCAGACGCGCGAGTTCAGCGCGCTGCGCCAGGGCGTGATCGACATGGCCGTGGGCTCCACCATCAACTGGTCGCCCCAGGTCAAGCAGCTCAACCTGTTCTCGCTGCCCTTCCTGTTCCCCGACTACGCCGCCGTGGACGCCGTGACGCAGGGCGACGTAGGCAAGAGCATCTTCGCCACGCTGGACAAGGCCGGCGTGGTGCCCCTGGCCTGGGGCGAGAACGGCTACCGCGAAATCTCCAACTCCAAGAAGGCGATCAAGACCCCTGAAGACCTCAAGGGCCTGAAGATCCGCGTGGTGGGCTCGCCGCTGTTCCTGGACACCTTCACCGCGCTGGGCGCCAACCCAACGCAGATGAGCTGGGCCGACGCACAGCCCGCCTTTGCCAGTGGCGCGGTGGACGGGCAAGAGAACCCCCTGTCCATCTTCACTGCCGCCAAGCTGCACAGCGTGGCGCAAAAGAACATCACGCTGTGGGGCTACGTGAACGACCCGCTGATCTTTGTGGTGAACAAGGAAATCTGGAACAGCTGGACGCCTGCCGACCGCGAGATCGTGAAGCAGGCCGCCATCGACGCGGGCAAGGAAGAAATCGCCATCGCCCGCAAGGGCGTTATCGAGGCCGACAAGCCCCTGCTCAAGGACATCAGCGCCCTGGGCGTGACGGTGACCCAGCTCTCCCCCGCCGAGCGCGCCGCATTTGTGAAGGCCACCCGCCCCGTGTACGACAAGTGGAAAGGCCAGATCGGCACCGACCTGGTGAACATGGCCGAGAAGGCGATTGCGGCGCGCAAGCAGTAAAAGAAAGCCAACGTCCGCCCGGCCCGCGCCATCAGTTTTCCAATTCCTGGTGGCGCTATACAAACAATAGCTGCCAGCGCTTGTCCATCAGGCGCAGGCGGCTATTTTTGTATCAAATCGCCTTCCGGCACGGGGTGTTTGACCGCGTTCTTGCGCAGCTTGTTCTCCACCGCCTGGGCCAGGTCCACGCCTGCGTGGTCGGCAATCTGCAGCAGGTAGAGCAGCACATCGGCCACCTCGTCGGCAATGGGCTCCTTGAGGGCCGGATCGCCTGCCACCGCGAGCGACTGCTCGGGCGTCATCCACTGGAAGATCTCAGCCAGCTCGGCCGCCTCCACCATCAGCGCCATGGCCAGGTTCTTGGGCGTGTGGAACGGCTGCCAGTGGCGCTCGGCCGCAAAGGCGCGCAGCCGGGCTTGCAATGCGTCGAGATCGACAGCGGACATCAAAACTCCTGATTTGATAGCTAAAAACGCTTACCCATCGCGCGCAAGCGGCCTTTTTTATTCAAACTTCAGAGCGACGACACCGGCGCCTCACCCGCCAGATGGCGGCGAGCATTCTCCAGGAAGCGGTCCACCGAGGCCTGCACCGCCTCGGGCGACCAGCCCGCCACATGGGGCGTGAGCACCACGTTGTCCAGCCCGATCAGCTCGGCCGGGGGCGCGGGCTCGCTCTCGTACACGTCCAGCCCCGCAGCGGCGATGCGGCCTTCGCGCAGCGCGGCGGCCAGGGCGGCCGTGTCGATCACGCTGCCCCGGGCGATGTTGACCACCACGCCGCGCGGGCCGAGCGCGCTCAAAACGGCGGCGTTCACCAGGTGCTGCGTGCCCGCGCCGCCGGGCGTGGCAACCACGAGGAAATCCGCCCAGTCGGCCAGCGCAGTCACGTCGGCAAAGTAGCGGTGGGGCACATCGGTGCGCGCAGTGCGGTTGTGGTAGCCCACCTGCATCTCGAAACCCAGCGCCCGCTGCGCGATCTTCCTGCCGATGGTGCCCAGGCCGATGATGCCCAGGCGCTTGTGCGACACATTGGGCGGCAGCGGCAACGCCGTGCGCCACATACCCTGGCGCGTGAGCTGGTCCAGCCGGGGGATGCCACGCACGGCGGCAATCAGCAGGCCCAGGGCGTGGTCGGCCACGCAGTCGTCGTTGGTGCCCGCACCGGTCGCCACCACAATGCCGCGCGCCTTGGCGTGCGCCACCGCAATGTTCTCGTAGCCCGCGCCCAAGGCGCAGACGAGGGTGATGTTCGGCAAGGCATCGATTTGCGCGGCCGAGAGGCCCGTGGCGCCGATGGTCAGCACCACCGTGATGCGCGCGCCGTGCTCGGCGATGGCGGCTGCGGCCTGCGCCGCGTCGGGCGCGTAGACCAGTTCGAACGACTGCGCCATCTGGGCACGGTGTTCTTCGGACAGGAACATGAGGGCAAGCAGGACAGGCTTCATGGAACTAGGAAAAGTCAGAAAAAAGAGAGGGAAAAGAAAGGCGTTCAGGCGCTGGGGTCACTTTGTTGCAGCGTCCACATGTCGGCGTAGCGCCCGCGCTGGGCCAGCAGCTGCGCGTGCGTGCCGCGTTCGATGATGCGGCCCGCGTCCATGACCAGGATTTCGTGCGCGTCCACCACCGTGGACAGGCGGTGGGCAATCACCAGCGTGGTCTTGTTCTGCGCCACGCCCTGCAGTTCGGCCTGGATGGCGCGCTCGTTGGCCGAGTCCAGCGCACTGGTGGCCTCGTCAAAAATCAGGATGGGCGGGTTCTTGAGCAAGGTGCGCGCAATCGCCACGCGCTGCTTCTCACCGCCCGAGAGCTTGAGCCCCCGCTCGCCCACCATGGTGGCGTAGCCCTTGGGCGTGCTGGCGATGAAGTCGTGGATGCGCGCGGCGCGGGCGGCGGCTTCGATCTCTTCCTGCGTGGCGCCAGGGCGGCCGTAGGCAATGTTGTAGGCCACGGTGTCGTTGAACAGCACGGTGTCCTGCGGCACGATGCCAATCGCCTGCCGCACGCTGGCCTGCGTCACACTGCGGATCTCCTGGCCCGCTATGGTGATGCGGCCCTGCTGGATGTCATAAAAGCGGAACAGCAGCCGCGCCAGCGTGCTCTTGCCCGAGCCCGAGGGCCCGACCACCGCCACCGTCTTGCCCGCAGGGATCTCGAAGCTGATGCCTTGCAGGATGGTGCGCCCGCCAGTGCTTATAACGCCAGGATCGTAGGCAAACACCACGTCCTCGAAGCGCACGGTGGGCTGGTCCAGCCCTGCCAGCGGCTGGGCGCCGGGGGCATCGGCCACCTCGCGCTCCTTGTCCATCAGCGTGAACATCTTGTCCAGGTCGGTGAGGCTCTGCTTGATCTCGCGGTAGATCACGCCCAGGAAGTTGAGCGGGATGTACAGCTGGATCATGAACGCGTTGACCATGACCAGATCGCCCAGCGTCATGCGGCCATCGACCACGCCCTGCGTGGCGCGCCAGAGCATGGCCACCAGACCCACGGCAATGATGAGCTGCTGGCCGGTGTTGAGCATGGACAGCGTGGTCTGGCTCTTGAGCCGCGCACGGCGCAGGCGCTCCAGGCTTTCGTCGTAGCGGCGGGCCTCGAAGCCTTCGTTGTTGAAGTACTTCACCGTCTCGTAGTTGAGCAGCGAATCCACGGCCTTGGAGTGCGCGGCCGAGTCAAATTCGTTGGCCTCGCGGCGGAATTTTGTCCGCCACTCGGTCACCAGCACCGTGAAGAGGATGTACAACGCCAGCGCCGCCAGCGTGATCCAGGCAAACCAGGCATCGAACTTGATGGCCAGCACCGAGAGCACCAGCACCACCTCGACCAGGGTGGCGACCACGTTGAACAGGGTGAACGAGATCAGCGACTCGATGCCGCGCACGCCGCGTTCGATATCGCGCGTCATGCCGCCGGTCTGGCGCTCCAGGTGAAAACGCAGGCTCAGGGCGTGCAGGTGCTCGAAGGTCTGCAGCGCAATCGAGCGCGCCGCGCCCTGGGTGGCCTTGGCAAACACCAGCTCGCGCAGCTCCGTGAACAGCGAGGTGGACAGCCGCAGCGCGCCGTAGGCCAGCAGCAGCCCCACGGGCACCACCAGCAAGGCGGCCGGGTCGCCGGGCTGGATGCTCATGGCATCGACCAGCGTCTTGAGCAGGATGGGCACGCCCACGTTGGCGAACTTGGCGCCCACCATGAAGACGATGGCGGCGATCACGCGCCACTTGTATTGCCACAGGTAGGGCAGCAGCCGGTGCAGGGTGGCCCAGTCGGACGGGGCGGGCGGGGTGCCAGCGGCGGGAGCCATGGCACCGGCAGCGGTGGGGGCAGTTTCGCCGTGGTGGCGCATGGGGGACAATTCCGGTTGTTGTTTTTTCCGACCTGGCTGATGCCCAGGTGGTTTTTCTCGGGGCGCAAGGCCTGGTGAAACCACCGGTTTCCCCAAGGATTGCCTCAGCCCCAACCGAGATTGTGCCCATGTCTGCCGTTTTCAGCCCACCACCCGCCGCATTGCCCACCGACAAGGAACTGGTGCTCAAGGTCATCCCCATGCCCGCCGACACCAACGGCAATGGCGACATCTTTGGCGGATGGGTGATGGCGCAGGTGGACCTGGCGGGATCCGTGCTGCCCGCCCGCTACATCCAGGGCCGCATGGCCACGGTGGCGGTCAATGAATTCATCTTCAAGCAGCCCGTGCGCGTGGGCGACATCCTGTCGTTCTTCTCGGCCATCACGCGCGTGGGCAACACCTCGGTCACCGTGGAGGTGGAGGTGTATGCCGAACGCTTTTCTGCCCAGGGGCAGTATGTGAAAGTGACCGAAGCACGCCTGACCTACGTGGCCATCGACCACCAGGGCCGCCCGCGCCCGGTGCCCAAGCACAACGCACCGGCCTGAGCACAGCGCGTTCGCGTGACGGCGCCGCAGTGACGCGCCGCTCGCGGCGGCGCGCAGATTCGGGCGTCAGGCCGCCAGTGCGGTGGCCGGTTCGGTGCGCAAAGGCCCGGCCCCGCGCTGCAGATGGCTGCTGCCGGAGGAAGACGATGACGATGAGGCCGAGAACCCCGCCTCGATCTCGCCCGCCAGCTGGCCGCCCTCTTCCACCACCAGCTTGCCGTAGCGGATCTTGCCGTTGACCTTGCCCGAGCTGTAGATCACGAGCTTCTGGCGCACGGTGAGTGTGCCGTTGAACTCGCCGTGGATCTCGGCAATGTCGATCTCGGCCGAGCCCTTGAAGGCCCCGTTTTCCGAGATCTGGATCACGCGCGAATCCATGGTGGCCTCGACGGTGCCCTCGACCACCAGGGTGTCGCAGTCGGTGATCTCCACGCCCTTGAGCTTGATGTTGGGGCCCACCGTAAGCTTGCTGCCCGAGCTGTCGCTGGCGCTGCTGGGCTTGGGGGCTGCCGGTGCGGTCGGCTGCGCCGACACTGCACTGTTCACCCCACTGCCGCCCAACACGGAGCCTGAAGTGGTGCTGCTGCGGGGTTGGAACGACTCGGGTTCACGCTTGCCAAAGAAGGGGTTTTGCACGGCCATCAGATCTCCTTGAAAAGAGGCCATGCTAGGTTTCGCATCCAGTGAAAGATGCCCCTGTTACGCAAGAACGGTAACCAAACGGTTCGGTCGTTGCATGCGCTTGCAGGGCTTGCAAGACCACACAGCGTGACACCCCCTGTCACCTGCGCAAGCCTCGCGCAGCGCGAAGCTTGCTAGTCTGCCACCCATGCAGATATCCGAACTCGCTCGACTCACCGGCGTGACCGTGCATGCGCTGCGCCACTACGAACGCGCCGGGCTGCTGCGCCCAGAACGCCTGCCCAATGGCTACCGCCACTATGCACCCTCGGCGCGGCGCGAGGTGGTGTTCATTGCCATGTCGCGCGCACTCGGGTTTGGCGTGCCGCAGATCCGCAGCCATCTGCTCGCCTGGCGGCGTGGCCGCATCGGCCCCGGTGGCCTGGCCGATGCGGTGCAGGCCCGTGCCGACGACATCCAGGCGCAGATCGCGGCGTTGCAGGCCCAGCACCAGCAGGCGCTGGACCATGTGCAGTGGCTGCGCGCCCGCCAGGCAGAGCAGGAAACACGCCAGCGCCCTGCTGCCAACGGCACCCCGCCGCGTGCGCCCTGGCCCCGGGTGCGCTGCGCCCCCACCCCACCTTAACAAGGAGACCGCCCATGACCCCCGACACGTCCACGGCCGACACCCCCGGCACCCTGCCTGCCCTGCAGCGCCTGCAGGCGGCCGTGCTAGCCATGCCCATGGCGCGAACCCTGGGACTGCGTTTCGTGCACACAGCGCCGGGCGCCGTGACGCTGGAGATGCCCATCCTGGAATCGTTCTGCTTTCGCCCCGGCCAGCTGCAGGCCACGGCCGTGTATGCGCTGGGCGACTTCGCCGCCGTGGCCGCCGCAGGCAGCCTGCTGCCGCCCGGCTGGGCCAACGCCACGGTGGATGGCACCGTCAAGCTGTTTGCCCCGGCGCGCGGCGCCTGCCTGCGCGCGCGGGGCCGCGTGGTGGACGCGGGCAGGCTGCTGAGCATCTGCGCCGCCGACGTGCTCGCAGTGGACGCATCGGGCACCGAGACGCTGTGCGCCACCTGGCTGGGCACGGCGCGCAACCTGGAGCCGCGGCCGGTCCCTTGAGATCAGGAAACGATGTAGGCTGCCGCCCCGGCCGACATGATCTGTCCGTCCGGCCCCAGAAACTCCATGCGCGTGGTGGCCACGCGCGAGCCCAGACGCAGCACCTGGGCGCGCAGCTCGAAGTGGCTGCCAATGCCGGGGCGCAGGTAGTCAATGCGCAGGTCGATGGTGCCCAGCTTGGCAAAGCGGTGCAGGCGCTGCTCGGGCGGCTCGTCCAGGTGTTTGGCGCCAATCGCGGCCATCACGGCCAGGCCACCCATGGCGTCGAGCCCCGCGCTGATCACACCGCCATGGATGCGGTTATAGGCATAGTGGCCCACCAGGTCGGGCTTCATGTCGATGCGCCCCACCACGCCATCGGGCGCCAGCGACGTGATCTTGAGGCCCAGCACCTGGTTGAAAACGATCTTCTCTTCAAAGATGGACTTGAGCCCGGCGATGAAGGCGGGCTCGAAGGCTTGCGGGGCGGGGGGCGCGGATTTGCTCATGGGTCTCCTGGGATGGATGTGGTGTAAGGAACAAGGGGCACGGCCCTGAATGCTCCTGATTTTGTAGCTATCAGCGCATGATGGACAGGCGCAAACGGCCATTTTTATCTAAAACTTGCCGTGGCGCCCTTCCCCGGTGGCAAACCGGGTGGCCCCGCGCAGCGCTTCGGCCAGGCATTCGCGCCCACCGGCCCACTCCTGCAGCAGCGCCTGCTGCAGCGGCAAACCCTCGCCCGCCAGCGCACTCGCACGGTCGGCGCGCAGCGTGGCCTGCGGAAAGGCGGTCAGCGTGTGTGCCAGCGCCAGGGCCGCCTGCAGCGCCTGGCCCGCAGGCACCACGCGGTTGCACAGGCCCATGCGCAAAGCCTCGTCGGCCTCGACCTTGCGGCCGGTCAGGATCAGGTCCAGCGCGTGCGACAGGCCCACCAGGCGCGGCAGCCGCACGGTGCCGCCGTCGATCAGGGGCACGCCAAAACGGCGGCAGAACACGCCCATGTACGCGTCCTCGGCCATCACACGCAGGTCGCACCACAGCGCCAGCTCCATGCCGCCCGCCACCGCCGCACCTTCAATCGCAGCGATCACAGGCTTGGTCAGCTGCAAGCGGCTCGGGCCCATCGGCCCCGGCGGGTGGACCGCATCGGCGGCGAAATCGAGCGATTGCGCCAGCGCCTCGGGCGCCACGCCATCGGCCAGCAAACGCGCGCCCGACTGCAGATCCCAGCCCGCACAGAAATGCCCGCCTGCTCCGTGGAACACGGCCACGTCTGCCTGCGCGTCCTGGTCAAACGCGACAAATGCGGCGTGCAAGGCCCGCGCTGTGTTTGCGTCCACCGCATTGCGCACATCGGGCCTGTGCAGTGTCACCAGCGTGACACGGCCTTGCGTTTCCACCTCTACGGACATGGGGCTCTCCTGTGGGCGGGTCGTGTGCACCCGACGTAACTCCTATTGCGCGGGGGTTGGTGCTGGGTCAATATCCGCCGCTACCCGATCACGCCCCCCATCAGGGTTAGCCCCGAGTGCGGTGGGCAGCGGTCGCAGGCAGCATTATTTATGCAAAGCAACCGCTTTGTAAAAATCTTCTGGAGAGCCAGGGTGCAATTTGTGCAACTGTTGATCAGCGGTGTCTCCCAGGGGTGCATCTACGGGCTGATCGCGCTGGGTTTTGTCCTCATCTACAAAGCCACCGAAACCGTGAGTTTTGCGCAGGGCGAACTCATGATGCTCGGCGCCTTCTGCGGCCTGGCGCTGATGACCGTGCTGGGCTTTCCCTTCTGGGTGGCGGTGCTGGCCAGCGTGGTGGCCATGGGGCTGTTCGGGGTGCTGGTCGAGCGCGCGGTGATCCGCCCCATCCTTGGCCAGCCTGCGTTCTCCATCGTCATGCTCACCATCGGCATCGGCTATGTGATGCGCGGCCTGGTCACCATGATCCCCAACATCGGCACCGACACGCACACGCTGCCCGTGCCCTACAAGGACCAGTCCCTGCGGCTGGGCGAGCTGGTGGTCAGCGCCGAGCAGCTGGTGGTGATCGGCGCCACGGGTGTGCTGTGTGTGCTGCTGTTTGCGATGTTCCGCTACAGCAAGCTGGGCATTGCGATGCAGGCCGCCTCGCAAAACCAGCTGGCGGCCTACTACATGGGCATCCCGGTGCAGCGGCTCAACGGCCTGGCCTGGGGGCTGGCGGCCGTGGTGGCGGCGGTGGCGGGGCTGCTGCTGGCACCCATCACATTTGTGCACGCCAACATGGGTTTCATCGGGCTCAAGGCGTTTCCGGCCGCCGTGGTGGGGGGCTTCGGCAGCCTGCCGGGCGCCATCGTCGGCGGGCTGGTGATTGGCATCGTCGAATCGCTGTCAGGCTTTTACCTGCCCGACGGTTTCAAGGACACGGCGGCGTACATCGTGGTGCTCATCATGCTGATGGTCAAACCGAACGGACTGTTCGGTGAAAAGCTCCGTAAAAAGGTCTGAAAGACAAGCATGCGTTTCATCTTCAAGACCTCGTACGCGCAAGACATCCGCCTGGCCAAACACGGCGGCCACGTGTTCTGGTACAGCCTGCTGGGCCTGGCGCTGGTCGCCGCGCCCTGGGTCGCGCCCGAGTACTGGCTGGCGCAGCTCACCTTTGTGCTCATCTATTCCATCGTGGGCCTGGGGCTGATGCTGCTGGCGGGTTTCACGGGGCTGTTCTCGCTCGGGCACGCGGCCTTTCTGGGCGTGGGGGCGTATACGCAGGCCGTGCTCACGGGCATGGGCTGGCCGTTTGCGTTGTCGCTGGCCTGCGCGGCAGGGCTGTCGGCCGCCGTGGGCGTGGTGGTGGGCCTGCCCGCGCTGCGCGTCAAGGGCATCTACCTGGGCATGGCCACCCTGTCGTTTGGCTTCATCGTCGAAGAGGTGTTTGCGCGCTGGGAGTCGGTGACCGGCGGCAACTCCGGCAAGCACCTGGTGCCACCGCAGATCGGCGGCTATGCGTTCGAGACCACGGAGTCGTTCTACTTCTTGTGCCTCGTCATCACCGTGGTCTGCACGCTGGCCATCCTGAACCTGCTGCGTTCGCCCACAGGGCGCGCGTTTGTCGCCATCCGCGATTCAGAGATATCGGCGCAGAGCATGGGCATCCACCTCGCGCGCTACAAGACGCTGTCGTTCTCGCTGTCGGCCGCGCTGGCGGGCATCGGCGGCGCACTGTATGCCCACAAGCTGCAGTTCATCTCGCCCGACCAGTTCAACATCCTGCAGTCCATCGACCTGCTGCTCATGATCGTGATTGGCGGCCTGGGCTCGGTGCACGGGGCGTTCCTGGGCGCGATCTTCCTGATCTCGATGCCGCAGCTCATCTCGCTGAGCAAGGACTTTCTGCCCGCCGCCATCGGCCAGGCGCCAGGGTTGCAGGCCGTGGTGTATGGCGCGGTGCTGATCGCGTTTGTGCTGTTCGAGCCCATGGGCCTGTACGGCCGCTGGCTCAAGGTGCGCACCTGGCTGCAGATGTTCCCGTTCTACCGCCAGGGCATGTTCAAGCGGCAGAAGTCCTTTCAAAAATCCGACAGGTTGAAATGACTGCGATGACCAACGAAGTCCTGCTTTCGGCCAAGAATCTCAGCGTACGCTTTGGCGGTGTGCTGGCCGTCAACAACGTGAGCTTTGACGTGCGGCGTGGCGAGGTGTTCACCCTCATCGGCCCCAACGGCGCGGGCAAGACCACGGTGTTCAACCTCATCAGCCGCATCTACACGCCCACCACCGGCACCATTGCCTATGCAGGCCCGGGCGGCGCCATGCTGCCGCTGACCGACCAGCCACCGCACAAGGTGGCCAGCCTGGGCATTGCGCGCACCTTCCAGAACATCGAGCTGTTTGAACACGCGAGCGTGCTGCACAACCTGCTGATCGGCCGCCATACCCAGCAGCACAGCAGCCTGTGGGCCGAGATGTTCTTCACCCGCAAGGTGCGCGAAGGGGAAATCCTGGCGCGCGAAAAGGCCGAGCAGATCATCGACTTTCTCGACCTGCAGCACTACCGCGACACCATGGTGGCCGGCCTGCCCTACGGAGTGCGCAAGGTGGTGGAGCTGGCCCGTGCGCTGTGCACCGAGCCGCAGTTGCTGCTGCTCGACGAGCCCTCGTCGGGCCTGAACGTGGAGGAGACCGACGACATGGCCTTCTGGATCCAGGACATCCAGCATGAGCTGGGCATCACCGTGCTGATGGTGGAGCACGACATGTCGCTGGTCTCCAAGGTGTCTGACCGCGTGCTGGCCATGAACCAGGGCGAGGTGGTGGCCATGGGCACGCCGCGCGAGGTGCAGACACACCCTGGCGTGGTGGAAGCCTACCTGGGCACGATCGACGATGTGAGCAATCTGCGCCGCCCGGCAGGTTCCAGCATGGGAGTCCGCACATGAGCGCCGTGCTGGCCGCACCCCCCCCGTCCGCTGTGGCCGCAGCGGACCAGCCCCTGCTGCGCCTGCAGAACGTGGAGAGCGCCTACGGTCCCATCAAGGCCATCCGGGGCGTGAGCCTGCAAGTGCGGCGCGGCGAGATCGCCGCCGTGCTGGGCAGCAACGGCGCAGGCAAGACCACCATCCTCAAGACCATCAGCGGCATCATCGACCCGCGCAAGGGCTCCATCGAATTCCAGGGCGCCGACATCACCGCCAACGACCCGGCCGCCATCGTGCGCCGGGGCCTGATGCATGTGCCCGAGGGGCGTGAGGTGTTCCCCCTGCTCTCGGTGCGCGACAACCTGCTCATGGGTGCCTACACACGCGCCGACAAGGATGGCGTGGCGCGCGACATCGAAACCGTGTTCGGCTACTTCCCCATCCTGAAGGAACGCGCCGCGCAGGACGCGGGCCTGCTCTCGGGCGGGCAGCAGCAGATGCTGGCCATCTCGCGCGCGCTCATGGCGGCGCCCGAGCTGATCCTGCTGGACGAGCCCAGCCTGGGCCTCAGTCCGAAGCTCACCAAGGAGATCTTCGAGATCGTGGTGCGCATCAACCGCGAGCGCGGTACCACCATCCTGCTGGTGGAGCAGAACGCCAACATGGCGCTCAACGCGTCGGACTACGGCTATGTGCTGGAGAACGGCCGCATCGTGATGGAAGACAGCTGCGAGCGCCTGCGCGAGAAGGACGACATCAAGGAGTTCTACCTCGGCATGAAGGATGAAGGTGTGCGCGGTGAGCGCAGGTGGAAAAAGAAGAAAACATGGCGATGAGGACAACATGAGCAATCTCTGGGACCTCGATCACATCCAGCCCGCAGGCACCGACGTGCTGGCAGGCGACACCATCGCCGCCATGTTCTGGAACGCCGTGGCCGAGCGTGGCCCGCGCGTGTGGATGCGCCAGAAGGAACTGGGCATCTGGAAGAGCTGGACCTGGAACCAGACGGCCGACGCCGTGCGCGAGATTGCGGGCGGCCTGATGTCACTGGGGTTTGCGCCGGGCGAATGTGCATCCATCCTGTCCAACACCAACATCGAATGGGTGCTGGCCGACCTGGCTGTGCTGAGCTGCGGCGGCGTGGCCAACGGCATCTACCCCACCGACGCGGCCGCGCAGGTGCACTACCTGAGCGAAGACTCGCGCACCACCGTGTTGTTTGTGGAGGACGACGAGCAGCTCGACAAGGCGCTGGAGGTGCGCGGCCAGTTGCCGCTGCTGCGCAAGATCGTCGTGTTCGACATGGAGGGCCTGCGCGGCCTGCAAGACGCCGATGTGCTGAGCCTGGCCGCCCTGCGCGAGCTGGGCCGCGCCTGGAACGCCCAGCACCCCGATGCGCTGATGCAGCGCGTCAAGGCCTGCCGCCCCGACGATGTGGCCATCCTGGTCTATACCTCGGGCACCACCGGCAAGCCCAAGGGCGCCATGCACACACACGCCGCACTCACCTACACCGTGCGCGGCTACAACACGCTGATATCGCGCAGTGAGGCGGACGAGACCATGTGTTTTCTGCCGCTGTGCCACATTGCCGAACGCATGGGCGGCGAGTACTTCTCGCTCTACACCGGCGCGCGCCTGAACTTTGTGGAGAACCCCGACACCGTGCCCGAGAACGTGCGCGAGATCGCGCCCACGGTGTTCACGGCCGTGCCGCGCGTGTGGGAGAAGTTCTACTCCGGCGTGATGATTGCCCTGAAGGAATCCACGCGGCTGCAGCAGGCGGCCTATGCCTGGTCCATCGGCGTCGGCACACGCATTGCCGACCTGGTGCTGGCGGGCCAGCCGGTGGGCGGGTTGCTGAAGCTGCAGTTCCAGCTGGCGCGCTGGCTGGCACTCAACAACGTGCGCAAGCTCATCGGCATCCACCGCGCGCGTTTTCTCGTCACCGGCGCCGCGCCCATCTCGCCCGAGCTGGTGAAGTGGTACCTGGCACTGGGTGTGCCCATGCTGGAGGTATGGGGCATGACCGAAACCTGCGGCGCCGCCACCGGCGTGCCCGCCACGCGCATCAAGCCCGGCTCCATCGGCCCGGCCGCCAGCTACAACGAGGTGCGCATCGACCCCGCCACGGGCGAGATTCTGGTGCGCGGCCCCAACGTGTTCAAGGGCTACCTCAACCTGCCTGAAAAGACCGCCGAAACCATCGACGCCGACGGCTGGCTGCACACGGGCGATGTGGGCGCCATCGACGCCGACGGCTACCTGCGCATCACCGATCGCATGAAGGACATCATCATCACGGCGGGTGGCAAGAACATCACGCCCAGCGAGCTGGAGAACGAACTCAAGTTCAGCCCCTACGTGACCGACGCCGTGGTGATTGGCGACAAGCTGCCCTACCTCACGGTGATCATCATGATCGACCAGGAGAACGTGGAGAAGTTTGCGCAGGACCACGACGTGCCCTTCAGCAACTACGCCAGCCTGACCCGTGCGCGCGAGGTGCAGGATTTGATCCAGGCCGAAATCGACCGTGTGAATGCCAAGTTCGCCCGGGTGGAGCAGATCAAGAAATTCTTCCTGCTCGACACCCAGCTCACGGCCGAGGACGAAGAGCTGACGCCCACCATGAAGCTCAAGCGCAAGCTGGTGCAGCAAAAGTACGCCCCCCAGATCGAGGCCATGTACCGGTAGGCGCGCGCGGCACGCAAACCCAACCAAACCCAAACCAACCCCGTCAGGATAGGGAAAGTGCTGGTGCCCCACCCCGGGCATCGTTCTATAACGAGCGATCGTTTTTGTTTCGATCCAACCGAAGGAGACGTGCCATGAAGTTTCATCACATCGCCGCGCTGGCCCTCGTGGCCATGGCCGGTGCCTCCGCCCAAGCCCAGCCCAGCCAGGGCGTGAGCAAGGACACCATCACGCTGGGCTCCATCCAGGATCTTTCCGGCCCGCTGGCAGGGTTTGGCAAGCAGGTGCGGCTGGGCATGATGCTGCGCGTGGACGAAGCCAACGAGCAGGGCGGCATCAATGGCCGCAAGCTGGACCTGAAGGTGGAAGACTCGGGCTACGACCCCAAGAAAGCCGTGCTGGCCGCACAGAAGCTGGTCAACCAGGACAAGATTTTCATCATGGTGGGCCACATCGGCACGGCCCAGAACCTGGCGGCCATGCCCGTGCAGTTCAGCAAGAACGTGATCAACTTCTTCCCCATCACCGCCGCGCGGGAAATGTACGAGCCCTTCCACAAGCTCAAGTATTCGTTTGCCGCCACCTACTACGACCAGATCCGCCTGGCCGCACCCAAGCTCATCAAGGAAAAAGGCGCCAAGAAGATCTGCACCATCTACCAGGACGATGAGTTTGGCCTGGAAGTGATGCGCGGCGGCGAAGCCGCGCTCAAGTCCATCGGCATGGAGTTCACCGAGAAGACCTCGTACAAGCGCGGCGCTACCGATTTTTCGTCGCAGGTCGCCAAGATGAAGTCTTCGGAATGCGACTTCGTGATCCTGGGCACCATCATTCGCGAGACCATCGGCACGATTGGCGAGGCGCGCAAGACGGGCTTCAACCCCACCTTCCTGGGCTCCAGCGCTGCCTACACCGACCTCATCCACAAGCTGGGCGGCAAGCCCATGGACGGCCTGTACGCCACCATGACGGTGCAGCACCCCTACCTGGACGAGGCCAGCCAGCCCATCCGCTTCTGGGCCAACAAGTACAAGACCAAGTTCAACGAAGACCCCACCGTCTTCTCGGTCTATGGCTACAACGCGGTCGATGCCTTCATCAAGGCGGCACAGAAGGCGGGCCCCAACCTGAGCACCGACAGCTTCATCAAGGCCATGGACACGATGGTGATTCCGCCCGACATGTTCGGCAGCGCCGAAGCCACCTTTGGCCCGCAAAAGCGCCTGGGCAGCGACCTCTCGCGCCTGTCACAGATCACCGACAGCAAGTGGAAGGTGGTGTCGGACTACGTCAAGCCATGAGGACCTGAGCGCCCTCACCCCCCAGCCGCCTTCGGGCGGCTTTTTGCATTTCAGGGGGTGCGTTCCGGCGGCGTCGATGGCAAAATGATTTTAACCAAGCAGTAACTTTGCATAAATAGGATCGACCAGCATCATGATCGAACGCACCCTCTTCCAGCCCGACCACCAGGCCTTTGCCGACAGCTTCCGCCGCTTTATCGAGAAAGAGGTGACGCCCCACCACGCCGACTGGGAAGACCAGGGCTATGTAGCGCGCGAGGTGTGGAGCCAGGCGGGCGCCAACGGCTTTCTGTGCATGAGCCTGCCCGAGGAATACGGCGGTGCCGGGGCCGACAAACTGTATTCGGTGGCGCAGATGGAAGAGCTGGCGCGTGCAGGCACCACCGGCATCGGCTTTGGTCTGCACAGCGAGATCGTGGCGCCGTACATCCTGCACTACGGCACCGAGGCGCAAAAGCAAAAGTACCTGCCGCAGATGGCCAGCGGCGCCGTGGTGGGCGCCATCGCCATGAGCGAGCCTGCTGCGGGCAGCGACCTGCAGGGCATCAAGACCACGGCCATCAAGAGTGCAGATGGATCGCACTACGTGCTCAACGGCAGCAAGACCTTCATCACTAACGGCTGGCATGCCGACCTGGTGATCGTGGTCGCCAAGACCGACCCGGCCGCAGGTGCCAAGGGCACCAGCCTGTTGTTGGTCGAACGCGGCATGCCCGGCTTTGAGAAGGGCCAGCGCCTCAAGAAGATGGGCATGAAGGCGCAAGACACCTCCGAACTGTTCTTCAACGACGTGAAGGTGCCTGCCGAGAATCTGCTGGGCGGGCCCGCCATGGAAGGGCGCGGCTTTATCTGCCTGATGGAGCAGCTGCCATGGGAGCGCCTGCAGATCGCCATCACCGCCGTGGCTGCGGCCCAGGCCGCGATTGACTGGACGCTGGACTACGTCAAAGAGCGCAAGGTCTTCGGCCAGCCCGTCGCATCGTTCCAGAACACCCGCTACACCCTGGCCGAACTGCAAACCGAGGTGCAGGTGGCCCGCGTGTTTGTGGACAAATGCTGCGAGCTGATCGTGAAAGACCAGCTCGACACCCAGACCGCCAGCATGGCCAAGTACTGGACGACCGACCTGCAATGCAAGGTGATGGACGAATGTGTGCAGCTGTTTGGCGGCTACGGCTACATGTGGGAATACCCCATCGCCCGCGCCTACGCCGACGCGCGCGTGCAGCGCATCTACGGCGGCACCAACGAGATCATGAAAGAAGTCATCTCGCGCGGTATGGGCTTGAAATGAGACCCCCCCCTGTGGCGCTGCGCGCCTTCCCCCCGCTCTCGCATTGCTGCGCAATGCGGGCAGGGGGACGCAGCCCTCACTGCGGGGCGGCCCTTGCTTGGCTGCCCGCGCCTGGGCCAGTGGAGAAACCACCCACCGCTACTGTATTCATAGCTATCAGCGCCTGATGGACGCGCGCAAACGGCCAATTTCATTCAAATCTGGAGACCACACCATGACCGAAGCCTATGTTTTCGACGCGCTGCGCACCCCGCGCGGCAAGGGCAAGAAGGACGGCACCCTGCACGAGGTCAAGCCCATCGACTTGCTGGTGGGCCTGCTGACTGAGTTGCAGGCGCGCCACCGCTTTGATACCGCAGCGGTGGACGATGTGGTCATGGGCATCGTCTCGCCCGTGGGCGAACAGGGCTCGGTTTTACCGAAGGTGGCGGCGCTCAAGGCCGGGTGGGACTTTCGCTGCGCGGGTGTGCAGGTCAACCGCTTCTGCGCCTCGGGCCTCGAAGCCGTGAACCTGGCCGCGCAGAAGGTGCGCAGCGGCTGGGAAGACCTGGTGGTGGCCGGCGGCGTGGAGAGCATGAGCCGCGTGCCCATCGGCTCCGACGGCGGCGCCTGGGCGCAAGACCCTGCCACCAACTCCGCCACGCTGTTCGTGCCCCAGGGCATCGGCGCCGACCTGATCGCCACGCTGGACGGATACACCCGCGCCGACGTGGACGCCTTCGCGCTCGAATCCCAACGCCGCGCCACCGCTGCGCGCGCAGCGGGCTACTTCAAGAATTCGGTCGTACCCGTGCGCGACTTCATCGGCCAGACCATCCTGGCGGAAGACGAATTCATCAAACCCAAGACCACGCTGGAGGGCCTGGGTGCCCTCAAGCCCTCGTTCGAGCAACTGGGCGGCATGGGCTTTGACGCCGTGGCGCTGCAGCGCTACCCGCAGGTGGAGCGCATCCACCATGTGCACCACGCGGGCAACTCATCGGGCATTGTGGACGGCGCAGCCGCCGTGCTGATCGGCAACGAGGCCGCCGCCAAGGCACATGGCCTCACACCGCGCGCACGCATCGTGGCCACGGCGCTCAGCGGCGCCGACCCCACCATCATGCTCACCGGCCCCGTGCCCGCTGCCAAGAAGGCGCTGGCCCGCGCGGGCATGACCATTGACCAGATCGACCTGTTCGAAGTGAACGAGGCCTTTGCCGCCGTGCCCATGCGCTTCATGCGCGAGCTTGGCGTACCGCACGACAAGGTCAACGTGAACGGCGGCGCCATCGCCATGGGCCACCCGCTGGGCGCCACGGGCGCCATGATCCTCGGCACCCTGATTGACGAGCTGCACCGCCGGGGCCAGCGCTATGGCCTGGCCACGCTGTGCGTGGGCGGCGGCATGGGCATCGCAACGATTGTTGAACGTATCTGAACGGGCAGGAGACAAGAACATCATGCAAACCATCCGCTACGAACTCATCCCCGCCCAGGGCACCGAAGGTCAGGTCGCCGTCATCACGTTTGACGAAACCAATTCCCCCGTCAACACCATGTGCCGCCAGTGGCAGCAGGAACTGGGCGAGGTGACGGCCCAGGTGCTGGGCGACCGCGAACGCCTGGGCGCTGCGCTCAAGGGCATCGTGCTGACATCCGCCAAGACCAGCTTCTTTGCCGGTGCCGACCTCAAGGCCACCATGCGCCTCACGCCCGCCGATGCGCCCAGCGCGTTTGGCGAGATCGAGCGCATGAAGAAGCATTTCCGCACGCTCGAAACGCTGGGCATTCCCGTGGTGGCCTGCCTCAACGGCGCAGCGCTGGGCGGTGGGTGGGAGGTGGCGCTGGTCGCCCACTACCGCATCGCCGTGGCCGACCCCAAGATCCAGTTCGGCCTGCCCGAGGTCACGCTGGGCCTGATGCCCGGTGCCACCGGCGTGACCAAGATGACGCGCCTGCTGGGCCTGATGGGTGCGCAGCCCTACATCCTGGAAGGCAAGCTCTTCAACCCCGCCGAAGCGCTGGAGCTGCAACTGGTGCATGAGCTGGTGGCCACGCGCGAGCAACTGCTGCCCGCCGCCCTGGCCCACATCGCCACCCACCCGCACGCGGTGCAGCCGTGGGACGACAAGAACTACAAGATGCCCGGCGGCACGCCCGCCAACCCCAAGATTGCAGGCGCCCTCACCGTCGCGCCCGCCATGCTCAAGAAGACCACGCGCGGTCGCTACCCCGCGCCCGAGGCGGCCCTCGCCGCCATGGTCGAAGGCGCGATGGTGGACTATGACACCGCCCTGCGCATCGAAAGCCGCTACCTCGCCCGCCTGATGACCGGCCCCGTGGCGCGCAACATGATCAACACGTTCTTCTTCGACATGAACGCGATCAAGAGCGGCAAGTCGCGCCCGGGCTCTGCCCCACGCTACAAACCCCAAAAGGTTGGCATCCTGGGCGCGGGCATGATGGGCGCGGGCATCGCCTGGGCCCAGGCCAGTCGGGGCATTGCCACCGTGCTCAAGGACGTGAGCGCGGAGAAGGCCGAGGCGGGCAAGGCCTATAGCGCCAAGCTCACCCAGGCCCGCGTGGACAAGGGCCGCATGACGGCCGAGGCTCAACAGGCGCTGCTGGCCCGCATCACGCCCACCGCCAGCGCGGCCGACCTCGCGGGCTGCGACCTCATCATCGAAGCCGTGTTCGAAAGCCGCGACCTCAAGGCCCAAGTCACGCAAGAGGCCGAGCCACAACTCGCACCCGGCGGCTTCTTTGCCAGCAACACCTCCACCCTGCCCATCAGCGGCCTGGCCACGGCCAGCAGCAAGCCCGAGAAGTTTGTCGGCATCCACTTCTTCAGCCCCGTGGACAAGATGAAGCTGGTGGAGATCATCCGCGGCAAACAGACGGACGACGAAACCGTGGCCCGCGCCTTCGACTACGTGCAGGCCTTGGGCAAGGTGCCCATCGTGGTCAACGACTCACGCGGCTTCTACACCAGCCGCACCTTTGGCACCTTTGTGATGGAAGGCGCCGCCATGCTGGGCGAAGGCATCCCCGCCGCCGCGATTGAAAACGCCGCCATGCAGGCTGGCCTGCCCGTCGGCCCGCTGGCCGTGCTGGACGAAACCGCGCTGACCCTGAGCGTGCACGTGCTGGACCAGACCCGTGCCGACTACGCGGCCGAAGGCAAGACCTACACCGCCACACCCGGCGAGCTGCTGGTGGAGCGCATGGTCAAGGAACTGAAGCGCCCCGGCCGCGCGGGTGGCGGCGGTTTTTATGACTACCCCGCAGGCGCCAAGAAGCACCTGTGGCCCGAGCTGAAGCCTCTGTTCGAAAAGCCGGGTGTGGAATGGAGCGTGCAGGAGATTCAGGACAGGCTGCTCTACCGCCAGGCCATCGAAACCGCGCGCTGCCTGGCCGAGGGCGTGTTGACCAGCGTGCATGACGCGAACATCGGGTCGATTTTTGGGATAGGGTTTCCGGCTTGGACGGGGGGGGCGATGCAGTTCATTTACGGGACCGGGGTGGATACGTTCTTGCGGCGGTTAGGCGAACTGGCGGCAAGTTATGGGGTTGGGTTTATGCTGGACGAAGGTTCTCGCGAAAACCTCAAACGTTTTGAACCAGTCCACTAGATCCAAACTTATCGCCCATGCCCGCATCTGCGCAAGAAGTTTTACTTGAATGCATTTCTCACGCAGCCGCGTGGCTCAGTGATGATTCCCATTGCGAAATCCGCTGTGTCGAATACATCAGTGCGCATGGTTCCGCAATACAAGACGCCAGCCTTACGCTTGCATCTCCGTTTGCTAACCTAGTCACCGAAAACGACGTGCAGCTCACAATGGCATCACTGCATGCCACGCAACTCAGCACTTCCGGAGTTGGCAAAGAAGATGCCTTGTTGCTGGTGAAAAGCGCTTGCGCGGGTACCTTGCAGCTTAGCAACAGAGTAGCCGCACTGAAGTCTCCAGACGCTGGCGTCGACATATACAGTGAATCGCTCAACCGGGATCGATGGCTTTGTCCGTTGCGATTCAGGATCTCGGGAGAAAGACTGCAATACCTATCTGAGTTAGAAGCCATTCGGCTTGATGACTCGCTCAGATTCAATCCGACTCCCTTTGACGGTGTTGGGGAGCTTTCTCAATGGCTTCAGCTAAAGGCAGCTATCGACGGAACTTCCCCTAGTGGAATTACCGTAACTGTCTGGCCACCCGTTGAATTGATATTTAGCGAATGCTTTCTCAACAACTCCAAGCTTCACCTTAAAGCAAGGGTAGCTGCCAAAGCCAGCCTCCCACAGCTGAGCATCGCCGTGCGATTGACCTCAGGCTCGCTTCACAACGCACGAATGCAAGTAGCTGATGGGATGATTTGGGAGGTTCAAGATTCGGGGCAACTCATCGGCTCCATCGAGATTCCAACGGATAGCGCCGTGGGCGCGCAAGTCTTGGTCGGATATGCAGGAAGAACGTTTGTGAGGCAGTGGTTTTGGGATCCATCGAAATCTCCAAACCCGAGGTATCGCACATTGAATCAGTTCGATCCCGACCTAAAAAGTCTCAAGCAACTGCTACTTTCGTCGGCAGAAGCACGTGACTCATCAAATGAAGCACGTGAATTCGAAAAGGCGGTAGGGTGCATCGCTTACCTTCTCGGCCTATCTACCGCCCTGCCTCTACAGAACAACGCACCAGATTTGGTCTCCAGCACTCCGAGAGGTAGGCACCTTGTAGTTGAATGCACCCTTTCAATTTCGGATTTCTCCAAGAAGCTAGGAAAGCTAGTTGACCGCTGCAACGCCCTAAAGAAAAGTTTCGCAGAAGCAAAGCTGACTGCTGAAGTCATTGGTGTGTTGGTATGCCGACTCCCCCGCGACCAAATTGCGCTAAGAGAAGCAGAGCTTCAACAACACCAGATACTCCTGGCGACGCGCGAGAGCCTTGAGTTTGCAATGGATCGAGCATGGCAGGTGCACGATCCAGATGCATTGCTTGACGCAGCTGTAGCTTCAACGAGTACAAGCATGGCGTTGTAAGTTAGTTGGACTAAACGGGGCACAGCCCGGCCAGTTTGAATGTAGACGCGATGAGACCACCGTACGGTTGATCTCTGCATCAATCAAGCAGGAAGGGTTATGCGCTCAGCCGCTCTGCGAGATGTCAAAGAGTCGATGTCTCTTTCAACCCCAACATCCCCCGCGCCTCCTGCGGCGAAGCCACCTCCCGCCCCGCATTGCGCGCGTATTCCGCCAGCTTCTCGATCAACGGCCCGTTCGAATCCGCCTTGGTCCCATCCGGCAGATAGAAAGTGTCCTCCAGCCCCGTGCGCAGGTGCCCGCCCAGTTCGGCCACGCGCTGGTGCACGGGCCAGATCTCGCTGCGGCCGATGACGGTGGCCTGCCAGGGGGCGTCCTTGATCTTGAGTTTGAGCAGGATGGGCAGCAGGTCGGGGTCGGCAGGCATGCCGGATTCGACGCCCATCACAAAGTTGTATTCGGGCAGGCGCTCGGTGTACATGCCGGTCTGCACATACATCTCCACGCAGCGCACGATGCCCACGTCGAAGCACTCAAACTCGGGCAGCGTACCGGTCTCCAGCATTACGTCGATGAAGTCCTTGACCTTGGCGGGCTGGTTGTCGAACAGCATGGGCGGCCAGGCCCAGGTGCCGTTGCTGCGCACCTTCAGGTAGTTGAGCGAGCCAGCGTTGCACGCCGCCATCTCGGGGCGGGTGGCGCGCAGGCAGTCGAGCGGGCCCTGGTAATTGGGGCCGACCACGCCGGTGGTTTGGTTGATGATCAAGCCCGGGCAGGCCTCGCGCATGGCTTGCACGCAGTCGCGCGCGACCTGCGGGTCCCAGCTGGGCAGGTGGCCCTTGCCGGGCTCCTGGTTGCGAAAGTGCACGTGGACCACGGCGGCGCCTGCGTCGTAGGCGCGGCGGGCTTCTTTGGCCAACTGCTCGGGTGTGACGGGCACGTGGTGCTGGCCGGGGTCCGTCAGCACGCCGGTGATGGCGCAGGTGATGATGGCTTTGTTGCCGTGGTCGGTGCTGTGCATGGTGGCTGTCTCCTTCAGATGCCCAGCTGACGTGCAGCCAGGTCTTTCATGATTTCTTCCGCACCGCCGCCGATCATCATGACCTTGACCTCGCGGTAGATGCGCTCGCTGACGGTGCCGCGCATGAAGCCCATGCCGCCCAGGATCTGCACGGCCTGGTCGGCGCAGAACTGCATGGTTTGGGTGGCGTGGTTTTTCAACATGCAAACCTGCGCGACCCACTCGGGTCCGGTACGCCCCGCGTCGGCCTGCGCGGCCACGGACTCGCACCACGCGGCGGTGGACTGGATGCGCATCTGCATGTCCACCAGCTTGTGGCGGATGACCTGGTGCTCGACCAGCGCGGCGCCAAAGGTCTTGCGCTGGCGGGCCCAGGCCAGGGCCTCGTCGTAGCAGGCTTCTGCAAAGCCCAGGGCCGATGCGGCCAGGCCAAAGCGCTCGCCGTTGAAGTTGGCCATGATGATCCGAAAGCCCGCGCCCTCTTCGCCCAGCAGGTAGCGGGCGGGCACGCGCACGTTGTCAAAGCGCAGGTGGGCGGTGTCGGAGCAGAGCCAGCCCATCTTGTCGAGCTTGCTGCGCGACAGGCCAGCGCTGTGGCCGGGCACAAGCAGCATCGATATGCCGCCACTGCCCTTGCTGCCCGCTTCTCCTGTTCTGACCGCTACCGTGATCCAGTCCGCGCGCATGCCGGAGGTGATGAACACCTTTTCGCCGTTGACGACGTACTCATCGCCCTCGCGCCGCGCGGTGGTCTTGAGCTGCGCCACGTCCGACCCGCCACCGGGTTCGGTGATCGCCAGTGCGGCAATCTGCTCGCCCGCCAGCACCGGTGGAATGACCTCGGCACGCACAGCGTCGCTGCCATGCGCCAGCACGGGCGGCAGGCCGATGTTGTGCGACAGCAGGCTGGCCAGCACACCGCCGCTGGCACCGTGGCGGCTGAGCGCGCGCCACAGCGGCAAGCGCAAGGCGTAGCTGGCGGGCGTGCCGCCGTACTGCTCTGGGTAGCCCAGGCCCAGCAGGCCCAGGTCGGCCGCGCGGCGGTACAGGCTGCGGGGGAATTCACCGGCGGCATCCCACGCACCCACATGCGGCGCGATCTCGGTGCGGGCAAAGCGGGTGACGGTGTCGGTGAGGGCAGTGCGGTCTTCGTCGCTCACTGAACTTGCATCGGACGTGACGGTCATGCGGGCGCTCCTTGCGTGGCGGGTGCAAAGCGGGCCAGCACCTGGCCGGGCGACACCTGCTGGCCGGGCGCTACCAGCAGCTCGGCCACGGTGGCGGCTGCGGGGCTGCCCAGGCTGTGTTCGAGCTTCATGGATTCGATGACCACCACCGTATCGCCCGCCGCCAGCGCCTGGCCTGCGGCCACAGGCAGCGCAACCACCTTGCCGTTGAAGGGGGCGCGCAACTCCGTTGCACCGCCCGCCGCACCCGCGCGCGCGGCGGGTTCCCACGATGCGTCTTCGACCCAGCCGTCCACACCGCCGGTTTGCCAGTGCCAGCGCCTCGGGCCCACCGCCACGCAGTGCACGCCGCGCTGGGGCAGTTGCAGCGTGGTGACCGTGGTGGTGGCGGGGTCTGCCCCAGCCTGCTCTACCTGCAGCCGCCCGCCGCCCAGCTCGCGCACGGCCACGGCGTGCACCTGGCCCTGGTGGCGCAGGCGCAGGGGGCGGGACAGCGCACAGGGCAGACTTTGCGCTGGGTTTGAAGAAAAAATAGCCTCCAGCGCAGATGGGACAAGCGCGAGCAGCTCTTTTTTCAATAGCATTTCCTGCACGTCTGCCGCGCGCTCCGCCAGGAACGGCACCAGCGCATGCCCGCTGGCAAACACCGGGTGTTGCAGGCAGGCCGCGAGAAACGCGCGGTTTGTCGGCAGGCCCATGACCCGCGTTTCGTTCAGCGCGCGCACCAGCGCAGCGATGGCCTCGGCCCGCGTGGGGGCGTGCACGATGAGCTTGCCCAGCATGGCGTCGTAGTGGGGCGTGACCTCTGCCCCCTCCTCCAGCGCGTGGTCAAAGCGCAGCGCGCCCGGCGCAGCCCGTTCAAACGCGGTGGCCGGAGGTGCGCTGAACTGCAGCACACGGCCGGTGTGGGGGCGGAAATGTGCGTCTTCGGCGCACAGGCGCACTTCGATGGCGTGGCCTTGCAGATGCACCTCATCTTGCGTGAGCGGCAGCGGCTCACCCCGAGCCACGCGGATTTGCCATTCCACCAGGTCCAGCCCCGTGAGCGCTTCGGTCACCGGATGCTCCACCTGCAGGCGGGTGTTCATCTCCATCAAGAAGAATTCAGCCCCATCCAGAAGGAATTCCACCGTGCCCGCACCCACATAGCCAGCGGCCTGCGCCAGCGCCACAGCGCAGGCGCCCATGCGCTCGCGCAGCGCGGCGTCCACGGCGGGGCTGGGGGACTCTTCAATGATCTTTTGGTGACGGCGCTGTACCGAGCAATCGCGCTCGCCCAGGTGGATGCACGCGCCGTGAGCGTCGGCAAAGATCTGCACCTCCACATGGCGCGGCTGCAACAGCGCGCGTTCGATCAGCAAGTCGCCACAGCCAAAGCCCACCAGTGCTTCGGACCGGGCGCTGGCGAGCGCGGAGGGCAACTGCGACAGGTCGGTGACCAGGCGCATGCCGCGCCCTCCTCCACCTGCCACGGCCTTGACCATGAGGGGGGTGCCGATGCGCGCGGCCTCGGCGGCAAAACGCTCGTCGCTCTGATCGTCGCCCGCATAGCCGGGCAGGCAGGGCACGCCGTGCGCATGGGCCAGAGCCTTGGCCCCCGACTTGCTGCCCAGCCCGCGGATGGCGCCGGGCGGCGGACCGATCCAGGTCAGGCCCGCATCGACCACGGCCTGGGCGAAGTCAGCGTTCTCGCTGAGGAAGCCATAGCCGGGGTGCACGGCATCGGCGCCCATTGCGCGGGCGGCAGCGAGCAGCTTGTCGGCACGCAGATAGGTGTCGGCACTGGCCGCACCGCCCAAGGCCACGGCCTGGGTGGCTTCGTGCACATGCAGGGCGTTGGCATCGGGGTCGGAGTAAACCGCGACCGCTTCGATGCCCATGCGGTGGGCGGTGTGAATCACCCGGCGGGCGATTTCGCCGCGATTGGCGATGAGTATCTTTTTCATAGGCTGTGCCCTCGCGGCTCCATCGCCCGCCTGCACGCTTCGCGTGCGCGGGCAATCTGCTTCGCCATGCCTGCGGCATGAACGCCGCGATTGGCGATCAGTATCTTTTTCATGGCTTCGCACTCCAGGGCGGCGCCTTGCGCGCAGCAAACGCCGCCAGCCCTTGCGGCGCTTCGGGGCCACGCAGCGCTTGCGAAAAAGCAATTGCCGCTTCATCCAGCAGCGCGGGCAACGGCGTTTCGGCTTGGGCCAGCAACAAACGTTTGGTAGCGGCCACGGCCTGAGGCGCTGCGGCGGCGTGGCGTGCGATGGCTGCCTGCAAAGCGGCATTCATGTCGCCCTCCACCAGGTCATCGACCAGACCCAAGCGCTGGGCGGCAGCAGCATCCCAGCGCTCCCCTGTCAGCAAACACCGCCGCGCAGCAGGCGGGCCAAGGCGCCTGACCACAAAGGGCGCGATCTGCGCAGGCACGATGCCCAACGTGACCTCGGGCGTGGCGAACTGCGCGCTGGTATGGGCCAACACCTGGTCGGCACAGCACACCAGGCCAAAGCCGCCGCCCATCGCAGCACCTTCGACCGCCACGATGAGCCACTGCGGCAACGCACACAGGGCCTGCAGCAACGCGCCAAAGCGGCGGTTCAGTGGAACCAGCGGGTCGGCTTCGCCGGCGGCCAGGGGCTGGCCAATGGTCTTGGCAAAGCCGCCCAGGCTTCCGCCCGCACAGAAGTGCCCACCGGCACCTCGTAGCACCACGCCACGCAAGACGGCATCGGCCGCTGCCCGTTCGCACGCGGCCAGCAGGGCGTCCACCATGGCTTCGGACAGCGCATTGCGGCTGGCCGGGTCGTTGAGCGTCCAGGTTTCCACGCTGCCGCTGGCCAGCGGCGCGCGGTCGATCAACAGCGAATCAGCCATGTCAGTGCGCGGGCCGCTTGGCGATGCCCATGAGCTTGGACAGGATGCCCAGCATCACTTCATCCGCGCCCCCGCCGATGGACGCCAGCCGCCCGTCGCGGTACATGCGCGAGACCTTGTTCTCCAGCGTAAAGCCCATGCCGCCCCAGAACTGCAGGCAGGTGTCGGGCACCTCGCGGTTCAGGCGGCCGGCCTTGAGCTTGGCCATGCTGGCCAGCTCCAGCACGTCCTGCCCGTTCACATACAGGTCGCAGGCGCGGTAGGTGAGTGCACGCAGCGCTTCCACCTCGGTCTTGAGCTCGGCCAGCTTGAACTGCACCCACTGCTGGTCGGCCAGCGTGCTGCCAAACAACTTGCGCTCCTGCGCGTAGTCGATGGTCCACTGGATGCAGTGGTTCAGCGATTCGAGCGTGCTGGCGGCGCACCACAGGCGCTCTTCCTGGAACTGCTGCATCTGGTAGATGAAGCCCTGCCCCTCGGCACCGATGCGGTAACGCTGCGGCACGCGCACCTCGTCAAAGTAGATCAGGCCGGTGTCGCTGCTGTGCATGCCGATCTTGCGGATCTTCTGTGCCACCTCGATGCCTTTGGTGAGCTTGCCGCCGGGGCCGTCGCGCATGGGCACCATCACCAGGCTCTTGTTCTTGTGCACGGGGCCTTCGCCCGTGTTGACCAGCATGCACATCCAGTCGGCCTGCAGGCTGTTGGTGATCCACATCTTCTGGCCGGTGATCACGTAGTCGTCGCCGTCCTTGCGCGCCACGCTCTTGATGCCGGACACATCGCTGCCCGCCGCAGGTTCGCTCACTCCGATGCAGCCCACCATGTCGCCCGCAATCGCAGGGGCGAGAAAGTTGCGCTTGAGTTCTTCGCTGCCATAGCGCGCCAGCGCCGGGGTGCACATGTCGGTCTGCACACCAATCGCCATGGGCACGCCGCCGCAGTGGATGTGGCCCAGTGCCTCGGCCATGGCTAGGCTGTACGAATAGTCCAGCCCCTGGCCGCCGTATTCCTCGGGCTTGCACAGGCCCAGCAGGCCCAGGTTGCCCATCTTCTTGAAGACCTCGTGCGCGGGGAAGATCTCGGCCGCCTCCCACTCGTCTACATGGGGGTTGATCTCCTCGTCGATGAAACGCTTGAGGGTTTTCTGGATCTCGCGGTGCTCGTGTGTGAACTGCATGGTGCTTGTCTCCTGCTGTTGCGTTTGTGTGTTGGTGTGCCTGCAAACCTCGATCACGAAAGCTGAAACTGCCCCAGCGGCTGTGGCCGCCCGTTGAGCACCAGCTCCACCTGGTGCGCGCCGGGGTAGTGGGTCCGCGTGGTCATCTGCTGCAGCGACAGCGTCTTGCCCACCGCTACGGTGGCGCCGGGGGCTATGTCCAGCGTCTGCAGCTTGAACACCTTGGGCGCCGCGCCTCCGTGGGCCTTGACGTAGTGCACTTTCAGGTCGGCCAGTACGCGCTGGGGCTGCGGCGTGGGGTTGTGCAGTTCGGCCTCGATGCGCACCTTGTCGCCGATGCGTGCGCGGGCGGGCAGCACGCGCGCGGCCCGCACGTCCAGCGCCACCGCATGGCCCACGCCCAGGGCGTCGAGTGCGCCAGCATCGCCGCGTTTGATGAGAAAACGCAGGCCGTGGCGCACCAGGGCCTCGCGCGGGGCGGGTGCGCCCTGCAGCCAGGTGCGCGCGGTTCCCACGGCCAGGTCGGGGTGATCCTTGGCGATGTCGCCCAGGTGGTTGGCCACCGAGCGGCGCACGTAAGACGACGGGTCGTCCTTGAGCGCATCGAGCAACGGCAGGGCCAGTTGCGGGTTGTTCTGGAATGCAGGCAAACGCGGCGCCCAGGGCAGGCGGGGCCGCGTGCCCTCGCTCACCAGACGGCGCACATGGGCGTTGTCGTCCTGCGCCCAGTCACGTAGGCGCGCGAGCGTGGTCTGTTGGTGGTGCAGCAGGTAGGGGCGTATGCAGAACTCGGCCGTAAAGCGCTGGGTGAGCGCATGCTGCGCGGCCATGGCCGCCTCGAAATGCGCGAGCCCCTGCGCGCCGATGTACATGCTGTGCGGCAGGTACAGGAAGGCGCTGTACGGACGGTCACCCGCATCGGGCTCACCGGCGGCATCAAGGCCCATCGGCGGGTCCATCGAATCGACCAGTACACCCAGCGCGCGCGGCACGTCTTGCGGCAGGTGGGTCTGCAGGGCCTGCGCAATGCGCTGGCCGCGCGCCATCAGCTCCAGCGACTCGTAGCCGGGTTCTACTTGCTGAAGAAACGCGGTGGTATCGAATTTGCGCCACGCGCGCCGCACCATGGCCGCGATGCGCGGGGGCACGGTGTCGTTCAGCAGGTATTTGAGAGGCTCGGCCATCGTAGGGATTGCGTGCGAAGCGCTTACATCCGCGCCACGCCAAAGCTCAGGGGCCGCAGCGTGCGGGCCTGGGCCTCGGCGCAGGTATCCAGGCAAAACGCCAGCACGGCGCGCGTGTCGCGCGGGTCGATCACGCCGTCGTCCAGCAGCAGACCGCTGGTGTAGAACGCATCGGCCTGGGCCTCGAACATGGCGACGATCTTGTCGAACTGGGCTTGCGACTCGGCAGGGTCGGGCGTGATGCCTTTGCGCGCCAGCGCCGCCTCGGTCACGATCTGCATGGTGCGCGCGGCCTGCTCGCCGCCCATCACCGCCGTCTTGGCACCCGGCCAGCTGAACAAGAAGCGCGGCGAATAGCCCCGCCCGCACATGCCGTAGTTGCCCGCGCCAAAGCTGGCGCCGCACTGGATGGTGATCTGCGGCACGGTGGCGTTGGTCACGGCCTGGATCATCTTGCTGCCGTGCTTGATCATGCCGCCCTGCTCGCTGTCCTTGCCGACCATGTAGCCCGTGGTGTTCTGCAGGTAGATGATGGGGTGGCCCAGCTGGCACATCCACTGGATGAAGTGCGTGGCCTTGTTGGCGCCCGCCACGTCGATGGGGCCGTTGTTGCTGATGAAGCCCACCGCGTGGCCCTGGATGTGGCCCTGGGCGCAGACGGTGGCCATGCCGTAGCGGGCCTTGAATTCCAGCAGCTCCGAGCCGTCCACCAGCCTCGCCATCACCTCGCGCATGTCCACGGGTTGGCGCAGGTCGGCAGACATCAGGGACAGCAGGTCATCGGCGCGCAAGGTGGGCCCGGGTGCGCTGGGTCGCGGCCCTACGCCCCACCCCAACTGCGCCACCACATCGCGCGCCAGGCCAATCGCCTCACGGTCGTCCTGGGCCAGGTATTCGCCCAGGCCCGAGACGGCGGTGTGCATCTCGGCACCGCCCAGTTCTTCTTCCGTCGCAATCTCACCCGTCGCAGCCATGAGCAGCGGCGGCCCGGCCAGGAAGGCGCGCGAGCGGCCCTGCACCATGATCACCACATCCGACAAGCCGGGCATGTAGGCGCCGCCTGCAGTGCCCGAGCCGTGCTGCACGGTGATGACCGGAATGCCCGCCGCCGACAGCCGCGCGAGGTTGCGGAACAGCGTGCCGCCGTGCACGAAGCCCTCCACCCGGTAGCGCATGAGGTTGGCACCTGCGCTCTCCACCAGATGGATGAACGGCAAGCGGTTTTGCAGCGCGATCTCCTGCACGCGCAAGATCTTTTCCAGGCCCATGGGCTGGATGGCCCCTGCCTCGATGCCCGAATCGCTGGCCACCACCATGCAGCGCACGCCACTGACAAAGCCGATGCCCGCAACCATGCCGCCACCGGGCACGGACTTCTCGGGGTCTTTCACATCCTGCAGGTAGCCCGCCAGCGTGCACAGCGGCAGCCAGGGCGCCCCCGCATCCAGCAGCAGCGCCACGCGCTGGCGCGGCAGCAGCTGGCCGCGTTTTTCAAACTGGGGCAGCGACCGGGCCGAGGCGGCGGCGGCGCGCTCTTCCAACGCGCGCAGGGCGTCCAGCCGGGCCTGCAGCGCTGCGCGGCGCTGCGTGGCCTCGGCGCTGCCTGGGTTGAATCGGGAAGTGAAGACGGCGGTCATGCGGCCTCGGGCTTGGGGGTATGGGAAGGTGCAAACACCTGCGGCACCTGCGCGCGGTGAAAGCCGTCAAACGGCCGCACGGCCGGGTGTGCTGCGGCGGTGGCACCAGGCGGGCGCTGCGGCCAGCCCATGCGCACCTGGGGCCGTGCGCCGTCCACCCGCAGCGTGGTTCCGCTGATGAAGCTGGCTGCCGGGCTGAGCAAAAAGGTGATGGCCGCCGACACCTCGGCCTCGTTGCCAAAGCGGCCAAGCGGCACCGTGCGCGGCATGGCACGCAGCATGTCGCCCGCCTCGGGCGGGTAGTTGTCCATGCCGCTGGAGGCGATGTAACCCGGCGCCACGGCGTTCACGCGCACGCCGCTGTGCGCCCATTCCAGCGCAGCGGTTTCGGTGAAGCTGACCATGCCAGCGCGCGCAGCCCCGCTGTGCCCCATGCCCGGCATGGAGCCCCACATGTCGGCCACGATGTTGACGATGGAGCCCCCGTGCTGCGCCATCCACTGCCGGTAGCACTCGCGCGCCATCAAGAAGCCACCCGTGAGGTTGGTGTGCAGCACCGCCTCCCAGCCCTTGGCGCTGATGGATTCAAGCGGCGACATGAACTGCCCGCCCGCGTTGTTGACCAGCGCATCGATGCGCCCCTGCGCAGCAACGATCTGCTGCACCAGCGCCACCACGCCTTCTTGAGAGCGGATGTCGCACACCTCACAGGACACAAGGCCGCCATCGGCAGTGATCTCTTCAGCCACGGCCAGCAGCTTTTCAGGCTTGCGCCCCACCAGCACCACATGCGCGCCCAGGTGAGCCAGTTCGTGTGCCGTGCACCGGCCAATGCCGGAGCCGCCGCCGGTGACCACCACCACCTGGCCCAGGAACAGGCCCGGAGCAAACACAGACTGGTAGGCGTTGCGCGCGGTGGGGGCCATGGTGACTCTGCCTTGATGGGGTTGTTTGTTATGAACGGATGAACAAGGCCAGCGCCTCGTCGGTGAGCGCGTCGAGCGACTTGCCCTTCTTGGGCGAGAACCACTGCACCGCCCAGTTGAGCGCCCCAAAGATGAACAACCGCGCCACACCCGGCTCGGCCTGCAGCGCGCCCTGCTGTGCCAGCGCTTCCAGCACGGGCATCCAGGTGGCCTCGTAGCTGTCCTTGATGCGGGCAATGCCCTTGCGCTGCGCAGGCGTGAGCGAGCGCCATTCGTACAGCATCACAGGGATGAAGCTGCTGCGGGGCCCGAGCAGGATCTCGAAGTGGTGACGGATGAGCGTGTGCAACTGCTCGCGCGGTGTGGCCTTGGCGGGCAGTGCATCGAGTGCCTGCTGCTGGCTTTGCGCAGCCATGGTCATGCCCTCGCTCATCACGGCATAGAGCAGCGCGCTTTTGCTTTCGAAGTGGTAGAAGGGCGAGCCGCTGTGCATGCCCGCCGCCGCCGCAATGTCGCGCGTGCTGGTGGCGGCAAAGCCCTGGGTGCGGAAGAGTTTGGCAGCGCCGTCCATGAGTTTGCGACGGCGGTTGCCGTCGTCGAGTTCTTCGGCGGTCTTGCGGGGGCGGCCGCGCGGGCGGCGGGTGGGATCTTCGGCGGAAAGGGTTGCTTTGGGTGCGGAATTGGCGCTGGAGGAGGCTGCGGCCTTGCTGCGGGGGCGGGCCGAGGGTTTCTTGGGAGCGGGGGCGATAGCGCTGGTGCGCGGCACGGGTGAATCCATGCGGGCACGATAGCAAAACTGTTTATTTTTAGCAAGCAAGTGCTTTGTAAAAATAGCTGGCTTGTCCCATCATGATTGCTATGGAGTGCGGCGGTTTAAACAACGAAGTGCACGCAGCCCAAAGGTAGGCCCAGACAAGTGAGTGAAGATGACTTGTGTGACCTGCCAGTCAACCCAAGTGCACCATGAACTACACCCATCTGAGCCAAAGCGAACGT
>OGCL01000404.1_pt1 | contig 47353 bp, 42 predicted proteins | sample 1570041 | NCBI WGS metagenome assembly OGCL01 (sample SAMN06266162, study PRJEB24511) | hot springs metagenome | isolation source: Hot spring water | place: South Africa: Limpopo | collected 2015-06-22 | reverse complement strand
AGAGTAAAGTCTGGAACTGATAGCACCTGGGATGTGCCGCCAATTCGCCGCGAAAAGCATGGCGTTCACCATGGGGCCGCCGCGACCCCGCGTGGACTCATCAGAGGTTGCCCGATTCCAATTGGGCCGGAATTCGACCGATGCGCAACTTGACCAATTATGACCAAGATGTCATTGCCTGGGCCGCGGAGCAGGCTGAACTCCTGCGCGGTCGGCGCTATGCCCTCCTTGACATCGATCACCTGGCCGAGGAGATCGAGGACGTGGGCAAGAGCGAACAGCGCGAGCTTGCGAGCCGCATGGCCGTATTGCTCACCCATCTGCTGAAGTGGCAGTGCCAGCCGGAGCGCCGGGGCGCGAGTTGGCAGACGACGATCCGCGTGCAGCGCAATGCGCTCATTGCCCACCTGCAGAGTGTGCCGAGCCTCAAGACGTCATTGCAGGACCGGGCCTGGTGGGCTCGGGTTTGGGCCGATGCGGTCTCCAAGACCATCGACGAGACGGGCCTGAGCGCCTTTCCCGACGAGTGCCCCTGGCAAATCGACCAGATCTTGGATCACGGATGGAAACCCGAGTAACGGCCAGGCAGACGATGCCGATTGCGCAGGACGCGCGGCTCGTCCGCGGCCGTCGAGAACGGTCACAGGACCAGGCCTGAATCGGAACCGCGCCCCAGGTCCCCGCCGTATTCACCGGCCCATCGCCCTCGCGGACACAAAAAACCCGCCGGACGGCGGATTCGTATCGGTCAAGGCAAGGAGCGCGCTGGGGGTCGCACTATTCGGTGTTGCCTTCCCTGAATATCCGTGTGATCGCGCGCGCGGTGGCCGGGCAGTGTGATCGCCCAGGCCAGGCGCGCCGTGCAACGCGTGCTATTTGATCTTGCCTTCCTTGTACATCACGTGCTTCCGCACGACCGGGTCGTATTTCTTGATCTCCATCTTGCCCGGCTGATTGCGCTTGTTCTTGGTCGTGGTATAGAAATGGCCCGTGCCCGCGCTGGACTCCAGTTTGATCTTTTCGCGTCCGCCTTTCGCCATGATGCGCTCCCGATCTCAGGCGGCGCCGCTGGCGCGCAGTTCGGCCAGCACGACGTCGACGCCCTTCTTGTCGATCAGGCGCAGCGCGGCGTTGGACACGCGCATACGCACCCAGCGGTTCTCGCTCTCGACCCAGAAACGGCGGTATTGCAGGTTCGGCAGGAACCGGCGCTTGGTTTTGTTGTTGGCGTGGGAAACATTGTTCCCGGTCATGGGCTTCTTGCCCGTTACGTCGCAGACGCGTGCCATGAGGACACTCCGATACTTTTAACGGCCGTTTGCTGGGCCCCGGGATCAATTTCCCGGGTTGGCTTGCGGCCTCACCTCGCCAGAAAGGGTGGCGGTAACCCGATTTGCTTGGTTTCAGGCGCCGCAAAAAACGGGCCGAATTCAGCAAAGTCGCAGATTATAGCCTGTTGCCCAGTTTTTGATCAAGCTTCTTGTTCGAGGAAGCGCTGCGCGTCCAGCGCGGCCATGCAGCCCGTGCCTGCGCTGGTGATGGCCTGGCGGTACACATGGTCCTGCACATCGCCAGCGGCAAACACGCCGGGCACGCTGGTCTGGGTGGCGAAACCCTTGAGCCCGCCCTGAGTGATGATGTAGCCGTTCTCCATCTCCAGCTGGCCCTGGAAGATCTCGGTGTTGGGGGCATGGCCGATGGCGATGAAGCAGCCTTGCAGCTTGATGTCTTCCGTGCTGCCATCCTTGGTGTTCTTGATGCGGATACCGGTCACGCCCGTGTTGTCGCCCAGCACTTCGTCCAGCGTGTTGAACAGCTTGAGCTCGATCTTGCCCGCAGCGACCTTCTCATGCAGCTTGTCCACCAGGATGGGCTCGGCCTTGAACTTGTCGCGTCGGTGCACCAGCGTGACCTTGCGGGCGATGTTCGACAGGTACAGCGCTTCCTCCACCGCCGTGTTGCCACCGCCGACCACGCACACGTCCTGCTCGCGGTAGAAGAAACCGTCGCAGGTGGCGCAGCCCGACACACCCTTGCCCATGAAGGCTTCTTCCGAAGGCAAGCCCAGGTACTTGGCCGATGCGCCTGTCGCCAGGATCAGCGCGTCGCAGGTGTAGGTGCCGCTGTCGCCGGTGAGGGTAAAGGGGCGCTTGCTGAAATCGACCTTGTTGATGTGGTCGAAGATGATTTGCGTCTTGAAGCGCTCGGCGTGCTCCAGAAAGCGCTGCATGAGGTCGGGGCCCTGCACGCCGTGCACGTCGGCAGGCCAGTTGTCCACCTCGGTCGTGGTCATCAGCTGGCCGCCCTGGGCCATGCCGGTGATGAGCACCGGGTTCAGGTTGGCGCGGGCGGCATAGACGGCCGCCGTGTAGCCCGCAGGGCCCGAGCCGAGAATCAGAACTTTCGCGTGTTGGGTGGTGGACATGGTAAAAGCCTGTGTTTTGCGCCCGCTACACGGGGCGCTGTTGGGAAAGCTGGGGGTTGAGCCGCCGAGTATCAACCGGCGGATGCGGCTGCACGCAGCCCGTTTTTCAATCACGGCGATTGTAAGAAGCGATTGATAACCCGTTGCGGCGCCGGTTGAGCCGCACCCCTGAAAGGAGATGTCTGCATGTCCACGATGTTGTCCAACCTGGACCTGCTGCGCCGGGTGCCCTTGTTCTCGCTGCTGACGGTGGCGCAGGCCGAGGTGATCAGCGGCGCGGTGATCAAGCGCCGTTTCAAGCGTGGCGAGGCCCTGGTGGAGCAGGGGCAGAAATCCAATGCCCTTTTCATCCTGCTCACGGGCCGGGCCCGGGTGATGACCTCGGACAGCCGGGGGCGCGAAGTGATCCTGGCGACCCTGGCGCAGGGCGACTACCTGGGCGAGATGAGCATCATCGACAACGAACCCCACTCGGCCACGGTGCGGGCCGAGGTGCAGACCGACGTGCTGATGCTGGGCCGCACCGAGTTCGCCCGTTGCCTGACCGAGAACGCCTCCATGTCGCTGGTGGTGATGCGTGGTCTGGTCAAGCGCCTGCGCCATGCCGATCGCAAGATTGAGTCACTGGCGTTACTGGATGTGTACGGCCGTGTGGCCCATGCCCTGCTGGACTTTGCCGTGCCCGATGCCCAGGGCCAGCAGGTGATCAAGGACAAGATCTCGCGCCAGGACCTGGCCAAGATGGTGGGCGCCTCGCGCGAGATGGTCAGCCGCGTGATGAAGGACCTGGAAGAGCGTGGCTTCATCGAAGTGCTCCCGAGCGGCGCCACGCTGCTGCGGGACCGGCTGAACGCGCTGGGCTGACGGTACCGCCCTGCGGCGGGGCAAGCCCACTGTCCTGGGATGCTTGGGGTAAGCTCGCCCGGCACGCTTATGACCTATTCCCTCAATACCTTGAATGCATCGGCGGCGGCCAAGTCGCCGCCCCGCACGGGCGCGGCCCGTTTTGGCCATGAGATTGGCCTGCTGGTGGGCCTGCTGGCCCTGGTTTTCTGGCTGCTGGCGCTGGTCAGCTATTCGGCCCAGGACGCGGCCTGGTCCACCTCGGGCGCGCGGGATGCGCGCGCGGTGGCCAATTGGGCGGGTCGGCTGGGGGCCTGGCTGGCTGACGGCAGCTATTTTGCGATGGGCTTTTCGGTGTGGCTGTGTGTGGCGGCGGGTGTGCGCGCCTGGTTGTCTTCGCTGGCGCGCTGGATGCGCGGGGGCGAAGCAGTGGCCGGGGCGGCCAGTCCGCTGGTGCGCCGGGGCACGTTCTGGCTGGGCCTGGTGGTGTTGATGTGTGCCAGCACGGCCCTGGAGTGGTCGCGGCTGTACCGTTTTGAATCTTTCCTGCCGGGCCATGCCGGTGGTGTGCTGGGGTACCTCACGGGGCCCGCCAGCGTGAAATGGCTGGGTTTCACCGGCTCGGGGCTGCTGGCCATTGTGCTGGCCGTGCTGGGTGCGGCGCTGGTGTTCCGCTTTTCGTGGGGCCATGTGGCGGAGTTTTTGGGGGCGCGCATCGATGCGCTGGTGCAATCTCGCCTGGCAAAACGCGAGGTGGCCAAGGACGTGGCCGTGGGCCGCAAGGCCGCGCGCGAGCGCGAAGTGGTGGTGCTGGAGGAGCGCACCGAGAGCGAGGTGCACCACCCCGAGCCCATCCAGATCATCGAACCTGTGCTGGTGGATGTGCCCCAAAGCGCGCGTGTGGTGAAAGAGCGGCAAAAGCCCTTGTTCACCGAGATGCCCGACAGCAAGCTGCCCCTGGTGGACCTGCTCGATGGCCCGCAGCAGCGCCAGGAAACTGTGGCGCCCGAGACGCTGGAAATGACCAGCCGCCTCATCGAGAAAAAGCTCAAGGACTTTGGCGTGGAAGTGCGCGTGGTCGCGGCCATGCCCGGTCCGGTGATCACGCGCTACGAGATCGAGCCCGCCACCGGCGTGAAGGGCTCGCAGATCGTGGGCCTGGCCAAGGACCTGGCGCGTTCGCTCAGCCTGGTGTCCATCCGGGTGGTCGAGACCATCCCCGGCAAGAACTACATGGCTCTGGAGCTGCCCAACGCCAAGCGCCAGTCCATTCGCCTGTCCGAGATCCTCGGCTCGCAGGTCTACCACGAGGCCAAGAGCATGCTTACCATGGGCCTGGGCAAGGACATCGTGGGCAACCCGGTGGTGGCCGACCTCGCCAAGATGCCGCATGTGCTGGTGGCGGGTACCACGGGCTCGGGCAAGTCGGTGGGCATCAACGCGATGATCCTGTCGCTCTTGTACAAGGCCGAGGCGCGCGATGTGCGCCTGTTGATGATCGACCCCAAGATGCTGGAAATGTCGGTGTACGAAGGCATTCCGCACCTGCTGGCGCCCGTGGTCACCGACATGAAGCAGGCGGCGCATGGTCTGAACTGGTGTGTGGCCGAGATGGAGCGCCGCTACAAGCTCATGTCCAAGCTGGGTGTGCGCAACCTGGCGGGCTACAACACCAAGATCGACGAGGCCAAGGCCAAGGAAGAGTTCATCTACAACCCCTTCAGCCTCACACCCGAAGAGCCCGAGCCGCTGCAGCGCCTGCCGCACATCGTGGTCATCATCGACGAGCTGGCCGACCTGATGATGGTGGTGGGCAAGAAGATCGAAGAACTCATCGCCCGCCTGGCGCAGAAGGCGCGCGCTGCGGGTATCCACCTGATTCTGGCCACGCAGCGCCCCAGCGTGGACGTGATCACCGGCCTGATCAAGGCCAACATTCCCACCCGCATCGCGTTCTCGGTGGGCTCCAAGATCGACAGCCGCACCATCCTCGACCAGATGGGCGCCGAAGCCCTGCTGGGCATGGGCGACATGCTCTACATGGCCAGCGGCACCGGCCTGCCGATCCGGGTGCATGGCGCCTTTGTGTCGGACGAAGAAGTGCACCGTGTCGTCAGTTACCTCAAGGAACAAGGGGAGCCGGACTACATCGAGGGTGTGCTCGAAGGCGGAACTGTCGATGGCGACGGCGATCTGTCAGGGGACGGCGGCGGTGGCGAAGGGGGCGAGAAGGACCCCATGTACGACCAGGCCGTCGAAGTGGTGCTCAAGGACCGCAAGGCGAGCATCTCGTACGTGCAGCGCAAGCTGCGCATTGGCTACAACCGCTCGGCGCGGCTGCTGGAAGACATGGAGAAAGCTGGCTTGGTCAGCGGCCTCACCGCCAGCGGCCAGCGCGAAGTGCTGGTGCCTAACCGCAGCGAATGATGGACCGGGCTGCGCGCCCGGCCCGCACCCCACAGGAGTTTCTGTTGAAAAAGATCGCCACTGCAATTTTGATAGCTGCTGCGGCAAGCGCAGCAAGCGCTGATGGCCTGAAAAGCCTGGAGTCCTTCATGAAAGGCACCCAGACGGGCAAGGCGGATTTCACCCAGACCGTGACATCGCCCCCGAAGGAGGGTCAGACCGCGCGCACCAAACAGTCGAGTGGCAGTTTCGAGTTCCAGCGCCCGGGGCGCTTCAAGTTCGTTTACAAGAAACCTTTCGAGCAGACCATCGTGGCCGATGGGCAAACGCTGTGGCTGTACGACGTGGACCTGAACCAGGTCACGCAGCGCTCGCAGTCGCAGGCGCTGGGCAGCACGCCCGCTGCGCTGCTGGCGTCGGCGCCCGATCTGTCGGCGCTCAAGGCCGAATTCACGCTGGAGGCCGCCCCCGATGCCGATGGCCTGCAGTGGGTGTTGGCCAGCCCCAAGGCCAAGGACGGCCAGCTCAAGAGCGTGCGCGTGGGTTTTGCGGGCGAACAGCTGGCGGCGCTCGACATCCTGGACAGCTTTGGCCAGCGCTCGCTGATCCGCTTTACCGGCATGCAGGCCAATGCAGCGCTGCCCGCCAGCAGCTTCCAGTTCAAGCCGCCTGCCGGGGCGGATGTGGTGAAGCAGTGATTTGCTATAAATAATATAGCTTCCAGCGCATGCTGGTCAGGCGCAAAGAGCACTTTTGCTCGATAAGCGTGATGTAGACAGGACCGACTTCACCATGGCCACACGCAGTGCCTCCACCTCCCCAGCGGCGCAGGCCTCCACCCACCAGCCCTTGGCCGAGCGCCTGCGGCCCCGCACGTTGGGCGAGGTGATTGGCCAGCAGCATGTGCTGGGTCCGGGCATGCCGCTCAGGCTCGCGTTTGAATCAGGTCGCCCGCACAGCTGCATCCTGTGGGGCCCGCCGGGCGTGGGCAAGACCACCATTGCACGGCTCATGGCCGATGCCTTTGATGCCCAGTTCATCAGCATCAGCGCCGTGCTGGGCGGGGTCAAGGACATCCGCGAGGCCGTGGAGCAGGCCCAGGCCGCGCGCGACGGGCTGATGCAGCAGCGCACGATCGTGTTTGTGGACGAGGTGCACCGCTTCAACAAAAGCCAGCAGGACGCCTTTCTGCCCCATGTCGAGTCGGGCCTGTTTACCTTCATCGGTGCCACGACCGAGAACCCTTCGTTTGAGGTCAACTCCGCGCTGCTGTCGCGTGCGGCGGTCTATGTGCTGCAGCCCTTGTCCGAAGAGGATTTGAAGCAAATTGTGGCCCTGGCGCAGGCGGAACAAGCGCTGCAAGCTATTGAAAACGTAGCAATTGACCGCCTGGTGGCCTATGCCGACGGCGATGCGCGCCGCCTGCTCAACACACTGGAAACGCTGGCCATGGCGGCCGCGCAGGAAAGGCTTGCCGAGATCACCGACGTGTGGCTCCTCAAGGTGCTGGGCGAGCGCATGCGCCGCTATGACAAGGGCGGCGAGCAGTTCTACGACACCATCAGCGCGCTGCACAAGTCCGTGCGCGGCTCCGACCCCGATGCCGCGCTGTACTGGCTGGTGCGCATGCTGGACGGCGGTGCCGACCCGCGCTACATGGCCCGCCGCCTGGTGCGCATGGCCAGCGAGGACATTGGCCTGGCCGACCCGCGCGCCCTGCGCCTGGCGCTGGACGCGAGCGAGGTCTACGAGCGCCTGGGCAGCCCCGAGGGCGAGCTGGCGCTGGCCGAGTGTGTGGTGTACCTGGCCGTGGCGCCCAAATCCAACGCGGTCTACAAGGCCTACAACGCGGCGCGCGCGTGGGTGAAGCAGGACGGCACCCGGCCCGTGCCCATGCACCTGCGCAACGCACCAACACAGCTCATGAAGCAGCTCGACTACGGCAAGGGCTACCGTTACGCGCACGACGAGGAGGGTGGCTTTGCCGCGGGCGAAAACTACCTGCCCGAGGGCATGCCGGAGCCCGGTTTCTACCAGCCGGTGGAGCGTGGGCTCGAAATCAAGATTGCACAGAAATTGCGTGAACTGCGTGCGCGCAACGCGTCGGCAGGTGCGGGTACAGACCCCGGCGAAGGCGAATAAAGCAGGGGTTCAGAGAGAGCGTCTTGTGATCCCATTTGCCGCGTTATGCTGATTCTGCATACTGCAGGTAATAAGTTTGCACATCAATGATCCTGCGTGGATCATTTTTCCTTATACAGTGCGTGGCGCGCTGATGGGACGAAAACCCGAGGGAAAACCCCGCCCGGCGCGGATGGGGACGGAGAGGACTACTCGCTACAATCCCGTCCACAAACCCGCACAGTAGTACTCCTGGCGGGTTTTTTGCTAGATGGCAGTCGGGCCCACAAGGCTGTACCGATTCCGGTGCCTGAGCGGTGGGTGCGTCACAAACGAAGGACTTCTCTTATGGACATTTTGCTGCAACAGATCATCAACGGTCTGGTACTCGGCAGCATGTACGCCTTGATAGCCTTGGGCTACACCATGGTGTACGGCATTATTCAACTCATCAATTTTGCCCACGGCGAGGTGCTCATGATCGGCGCCCTGACCAGCTGGAGCTGTATTGGAATGATGCAGGCCGCCATGCCGGGCGCGCCGGGCTGGATGATCCTGCTGCTGGCCACCATCATTGCGTGTGTGGTCGCTGCCACCTTGAACTTCACGATCGAGAAAATTGCCTATAAGCCGCTGCGCAACAGCCCGCGGCTGGCGCCCCTGATCACCGCCATCGGCATGTCGATCCTGCTGCAGACGCTGGCGATGATCATCTGGAAGCCCAACTACAAGCCGTATCCCACGCTGCTGCCCAGCTCGCCTTTCCAGATCGGTGGCGCTTTCATCACCCCCACGCAGATCCTGATCCTGGGTGTGACGGCCGTGGCCCTGGCCTCGCTGGTCTATCTGGTCAACCACACCAACCTCGGCCGTGCCATGCGCGCCACCGCAGAGAACCCCCGCGTGGCGTCCCTCATGGGTGTGAAGCCCGACATGGTGATCTCGGCCACCTTCATCATCGGCGCCGTCCTGGCGGCCATCGCCGGCATGATGTACGCCTCCAACTACGGCACGGCGCAGCACACCATGGGCTTCCTGCCGGGCCTCAAGGCCTTCACGGCGGCCGTGTTCGGCGGCATCGGCAACCTGGCCGGCGCGGTGGTGGGCGGCATTTTGCTGGGCCTCATCGAAGCCATCGGCTCTGGCTACATCGGCACGCTCACGGGCGGCCTGCTGGGCAGCCACTACACCGACATCTTTGCGTTCATCGTGCTCATCATCATCCTGACGCTGCGCCCCTCGGGCCTGCTGGGTGAGCGTGTGGCGGATCGCGCCTGAGGAGCCTCACACCATGAAGAACACCAAAACCAACTGGATCATCGGCGCCGTTGCGCTGCTGGTGCTGCCGCTGATCCTGCAGTCCTTCGGCAACGCCTGGGTGCGCATTGCCGATCTGGCCCTGCTGTACGTGCTGCTGGCCCTGGGCCTGAACATCGTGGTCGGCTATGCCGGTCTGCTGGACCTGGGCTACGTGGCGTTCTACGCCGTGGGCGCCTACCTGTTTGCCTTGATGGCCTCGCCGCACCTCGCGGACAACTTTGCGGCGTTTGCCGCCATGTTCCCCAACGGACTGCACACCTCGTTGTGGCTCGTGATACCGGTGGCGGCGTTACTGGCGGCGTTCTTCGGGGCGTTGCTCGGGGCGCCCACGCTCAAGCTGCGCGGGGACTATCTCGCCATCGTGACGCTGGGCTTCGGCGAAATCATCCGCATCTTCCTGAACAACCTGGACCACCCCGTCAACCTGACCAACGGCCCCAAGGGCCTGGGCCAGATCGACTCGGTCAAGATCTTCGGTCTGGACCTGGGCAAGCGCCTGGAGCTGTTCGGCTTCGACATCAACTCCGTCACGCTGTACTACTACCTGTTCCTGGTGCTGGTGGTGGTCTCCATCGTGATCTGCTACCGCCTGCAGGATTCGCGCATCGGCCGCGCCTGGATGGCCATCCGTGAAGACGAAATCGCCGCCAAGGCGATGGGCATCAACACCCGCAACATGAAGCTGCTGGCCTTCGGCATGGGCGCTTCGTTTGGCGGCGTGTCGGGTGCGATGTTCGGTGCGTTCCAGGGCTTTGTGTCGCCCGAGTCGTTCAGCCTGATGGAGTCGGTCATGATCGTTGCCATGGTGGTGCTGGGTGGTATCGGCCACATCCCCGGCGTGATCCTGGGTGCCGTGCTGCTGTCGGCCCTGCCCGAAGTGCTGCGCTACGTGGCCGGCCCGCTGCAGGCCATGACGGACGGCCGTCTGGACTCCGCCATCCTGCGCCAGCTGCTGATCGCCCTGGCCATGATCATCATCATGCTGCTGCGCCCCCGTGGCCTGTGGCCGTCGCCTGAGCACGGCAAGAGCCTGACGCAGAAGACCTGAAGCAGAACACCACCGAAAGTTAGCAATGACAGAGAAATCCAATGAAGTGGTGCTGAAGGTCGCCGGTATTTCCAAGCGCTTCGGCGGCCTGCAGGCCCTGTCCGACGTGGGCATCACCATCCAGCGCGGCCAGGTCTATGGCCTGATCGGCCCCAACGGCGCAGGCAAGACCACGTTCTTCAACGTGATCACTGGCCTGTACACGCCCGACGCGGGCACCTTTGAGCTGGCCGGCAAGCCCTACGAGCCAACGGCCGTGCACGAAGTGGCCAAGGCCGGTATTGCGCGCACCTTCCAGAACATCCGCCTGTTTGCCGAAATGACGGCGCTCGAGAACGTGATGGTGGGCCGCCACATCCGTACCAAGTCCGGCCTGCTGGGCGCGGTGCTGCGCACCAAGGGCTTCAAGGAAGAAGAAGCCGCGATTGCCAAGCGTGCCCAGGAGCTGCTGGACTACGTGGGTATCGGCAAGTTTGCCGACTACAAGGCGCGCACGCTGTCGTACGGCGACCAGCGTCGCCTCGAAATTGCCCGTGCGCTGGCCACCGACCCGCAGCTCATTGCGCTGGACGAGCCCGCCGCCGGCATGAACGCCACCGAGAAAGTGCAGCTGCGCGAGCTGATCGACCGCATCCGCAACGACAACCGCACCATCCTGCTCATCGAGCATGACGTGAAGCTGGTGATGGGCCTGTGCGACCGTGTGACGGTGCTCGACTACGGCAAGCAGATCGCCGAAGGCAACCCTGCCGAAGTGCAGAAGAACGAAAAAGTGATTGAGGCCTATCTGGGCACCGGAGGACATTGAGAATGGCCGAAAAATCCAACAAGGTACTGCTGCAGGTCAAGGGCCTGAAGGTGGCCTACGGCGGTATCCAGGCCGTCAAGGGCGTGGACTTCGAAGTGCGCGAAGGCGAACTGGTCTCGCTGATCGGCTCCAACGGTGCGGGCAAGACCACCACCATGAAGGCCATCACCGGCACCCTGGGCATGAACGATGGCGACATCGAATACCTGGGCAAGAGCATCAAGGGCAAGGGCGCCTGGGACCTGGTCAAGGAAGGTCTGGTGATGGTGCCGGAAGGCCGTGGCGTGTTCGCGCGCATGACCATCACCGAAAACCTGCAGATGGGCGCCTACATCCGCAAGGACAAGGCGGGCATCCTCGCCGACATCGAGAAGATGTTCACCATCTTCCCGCGCCTGCGCGAGCGCAAGGACCAGCTGGCGGGCACCATGTCCGGTGGCGAACAGCAGATGCTGGCCATGGGCCGTGCGCTGATGAGCCAGCCCAAGGTGCTGCTGCTGGACGAGCCCTCCATGGGCCTGTCGCCCATCATGGTGGACAAGATCTTTGAAGTGGTGCGCGACGTGTACGCCCTGGGCGTGACCATCGTGCTGGTGGAGCAGAACGCGAGCCGCGCGCTGGCCATTGCCGACCGTGGCTACGTGATGGAGTCGGGCCTGATCACCATGACCGGCCCTGGCCAGCAGCTGCTGAACGACCCCAAGGTGCGCGCTGCCTACCTGGGCGAATAAAGCGAACCACCGGCCCCGACTGGCCCACCTGCCGCCTGGCAAAAAAGGGCGCAGGACCTGGGGAAACAAAAAGGCACTGCTCCCTCGGGCAGTGCCTTTTTTTCTGACCCCTGCAAGCGGGGAAGTCGATGTTTGCTATTGTATTGATAGCTTGAAGCGCATGCCTGTCGCGCGCAGAGTGCCTTTTTTGTTCATAATCCAGCCCTTGTTCAGCCCCTCCTGGCCGAGGCCGTCGATGTCCACCCTCCAATCCCTGCCCGTTTCGCTCCAGACCGTGTTGCTGCTCATTGCCAGCAACGTCTTCATGACCTTTGCGTGGTATGGGCACCTCAAGAGCCTGGCGTCTTCGCCCTGGTACACCGCCGCGCTGGTGAGCTGGGGCATCGCGCTGTTCGAGTACCTGCTGCAGGTGCCTGCGAACCGCATCGGCTACACGCAGTTCAACGTGGGGCAGCTCAAGATCATGCAGGAGGTGATCACGCTGGGGGTGTTTGTGCCGTTTGCGGTGTTCTACATGGGCCAGCCGCTCAAGTGGGACTACCTCTGGGCGGGGCTGTGCCTGGTCGGTGCGGTGTACTTCATCTTCCGCGGCGCCTGAGCCGCACGCGCGCCAGGGGCTTGCCCCGGCGCATGACCGCATGCTGCGCAGGCATCGGCCCGTTGGGGGTGGACGGTTAAACTCCCCGGGTCACGAAAAAGTCATGGTTCTGTCATGGCTTTGCCTTTTTTCAAAATTCGATCCCGTTCCAGGAGCCTCTCCCATGCTGTTTGCCAAGCTGTTGCCACGCGAAGGCAATTTTTTCGAAATGTTCAACCAGCATGCGGACCGCATCGTCGAGGCGGCACGGGCCTTTTCGCAGCTGGTGGCCAATTACAGTGATCCGCACCTGCGCGACAAGTACAACCAGGATGTGGACAACGCCGAGCGCGCCGCCGACCGCGTCACCCACGAGGTGAACAAGGCGATCCACAAGACCTTCATCACCCCCATCGACCGCGAGCAGATCCACACGCTGATCAACACCATGGACGACGTGGCCGACCTGATCCAGGACTCGGCCGAGACCATGGCGCTGTATGACGTGCGCCACATGACGGAAGAGATCACCCGTCTCACGGACCTGAGCCTCAAGTGCTGCGAGCGCCTGCGCGATGCCGTGAAGCTGCTCGACAAGATCGCCGACCCGGCCGTGGCCGAGGCCGCGCTCAAGACCTGCGAGGAAATCGACAAGCTCGAATCCGACGCCGACCGCGTGATGCGCAGCGCCATGAGCAAGCTGTTCCGCGAAGAGCCCGATGTGCGCGAGGTGATCAAGCTCAAGGCCATCTATGAGCTGCTGGAAACGATCACCGACAAGTGCGAGGACGTGGCCAACTGCATCGAGGGCATCGTCCTCGAAAACTCCTGAACCCCGCAGGCTGACCAGCATGGAAACCATACAGACGGCCCTGTGGGTTGTGGTTCTGCTCGTGGCGTTGGCGCTCCTGTTCGACTTCATGAACGGGTTCCACGACGCCGCCAATTCGATCGCCACGGTGGTCTCCACCGGCGTGCTCAAGCCCGCGCAGGCGGTGCTGTTCGCGGCGTTCTTCAACTTCATCGCGATTTTCGTGTTCCACCTGAGCGTGGCGGCCACGGTGGGCAAGGGCATCGTGCAGCCCGGCATCGTGGACACCCATGTGGTGTTTGGCGCCCTGGTGGGCGCCATCACCTGGAACGTGATCACCTGGTATTACGGCATCCCCAGCAGTTCGTCGCACGCGCTCATCGGCGGTATCGTGGGCGCGGTGATCGCCAAGGCCGGGGCGGGCGCGCTGATCTCCACCGGCATCCTCAAGACGGTGGCCTTCATCTTCGTCTCGCCGCTGCTCGGCTTCATGCTGGGCTCCATCATGATGGTGGCGGTGGCGCATATCTTCCGGCGCACGCGCCCGAGCAAGGTGGACAAGTGGTTCCGCCGCCTGCAGCTGGTGTCTGCCGGGGCCTACAGCCTGGGCCACGGTGGCAATGATGCGCAAAAGACCATCGGCATCATCTGGCTGCTGCTGATCGCCACGGGCTACACCTCGGCCACGGAAGCCTCGCCTCCCACCTGGACCATCGTGAGCTGCTACGTGGCCATTGGCCTTGGCACCATGTTCGGCGGCTGGCGCATCGTCAAGACCATGGGCCAGAAGATCACCAAGCTCAAGCCCGTGGGTGGTTTCTGCGCCGAAACGGGCGGGGCGCTCACGCTGTTCCTGGCGACCACGCTGGGCATTCCGGTGTCCACCACCCACACCATCACCGGTGCCATCGTGGGCGTGGGCTCTACGCAGCGCGCCAGCGCCGTGCGCTGGGGCGTGGCGGGCAACATCGTCTGGGCGTGGATTCTGACCATCCCGGCCAGCGCGTTTGTGGCCGCAGTGGCTTACTGGATCAGCCTGCAGATCTTCTGACGGCCCGCCACCATCCGCTGGGAGCCAGCGGATGGTGGGTTGCCAATTGTCAGTCGCTATATTTTTTATAGCTCCTTGCGCTTGCCCATCAAGCGCAAGGCCCCGATTTCATTGAGAAATTTTGCGGGCCTCCTCGATCTGGTGCTCGAAGTAGCGCTGAAAGCTGAACGCGATGCTGGCCATCAGCACCGCCGTGCCAATCATCAGCGACGCCACGATGGCGGCAATGGTGATCCAGCCCGTGCGGCCGGGCGCGGCGTCGGGCGCAGCGTGGGGGTTGTAGCGGGCGTTCCAGGCTTCGGGTGTCTTCAGGGCAAACAGGATGGCCTGCAGCGCACAGCCCGCGATGGTGAAGCCCAGCAGCGGGATCAGCATCCAGCTGGTGTGATCGTCCTGGCCAAACTGCTGCACACGCTGGATGCCGTAGACCCCCAGTGCCGTGGGTAGCGGCAGCAGCCAGCCAATCAGGTCCCACATGCCGTGCAGGTAGAAGCGGTGCAGGCCCAGCGGCCCGCCTAGAAAAGCGAGCCAGGCCGCCAGGGTCTTGTTCTTCATGCGGGGCATCGTGTCATTCGGGGGAGGTGGTGTCGCCCGCGCCCAGGGTCTTCTCCATCAGCACGATGTCGCGCCAGGCGCCAAACTTCCAGCCCACTGAGCGCATGATGCCCACATCAGTGAACCCCAGCGCCCGGTGCACCCCGATGGAGCCCGCGTTGGCCGAGTCGCCAATCACGGCCAGCAGCTTGCGCACGCCCACGGCTTCGGCCTGCACGGCCAGCTCGGCCAGCAGTTGGCGGCCCAGGCCCATGCCACGGGCGCTGTCGGCCACGTAGATCGAGTCTTCGGCCGAAAAACGGTAGGCCGGGCGCGGCTTGAACCAGTTGGCGTAGGCAAACCCCAGCACCTGCCCGTCCTGCTCGGCCACCAGCCAGGGCAGGCCACGCGCCAGCACGTCGGCGCGGCGGCCCGCCATGTCGGCTTCAGACGGGGGATCGATCTCGAAGGTGCCCGTGCCGTGGAGCACGTGGTGTTGGTAAATGGCGGTAATGGCAGGGATATCGCTGTCGGTACTGGGACGGATGGTGGGCATTTTGGAGGAAATGGATATAATCGCGGGCTTTGCAGCGTGTCGCTGGCCGGGTGGCCATGTCGCGTGTCTCAAGCGTTGCGAATATGGTTGCGAACACTGTGGCTTACGGCAAATGTTGCCGGAGTTCACCACCCGAAGGATAAATCATGGTCGTCATTCGACTCTCCCGCGGCGGCTCCAAGGGCCGTCCTTTCTTCAACATCGTCGTTGCTGACAAGCGCGTGCGCCGTGACGGCCGCTTCATCGAGCGCATCGGCTTCTACAACCCCACCGCCAAGGAAACCGAAGAAGGCCTGCGCATCGTGCAAGACCGTCTGGCTTACTGGGTGGGCGTTGGTGCCCAGTCCTCCCCCACGGTGGACCGCCTGATCAAGCAAGCCGCCAAGAAGGCTGCTTAAAGCTCCCTGAAAAGGGCGGGTTCCGTCGGCTAGTCTGGCGGAACCCGCCCTTTTCCTATTCTGGAATCCCCCCGCCATGGCCACCACTCCCCTGACCCTCGAACCCGCAGAGCTGCCGCCCGATGCCGTTGAAGTGGGGCGCATTGCCGATGCCTGGGGCGTCAAGGGCTGGTTCAAGGTGCTGTCCCACAGCAGCAGCCCCGAGGCGCTGTTCGCGTCCAAGCGCTGGTACCTGCAGCCGTCCGAGCGGGGGGGCAAGGCATTTGCGGGCACGGTGGTGCTGTCCATCCGACAGGCCAAGGACCATTCCGACACCGTGGTGGCCTGGGCGCAGGGCGTTGATGACCGCAATGCCGCCGAGGCCCTGCGCGGTGCGCGCATTTTTGTGCCCCGGTCGAGTTTTCCGTCCACCTCGGAGGATGAGTTCTACTGGGTGGATCTGATCGGCCTCGCGGTCGTCAACCGGGAAGGCGTGGCGCTGGGGCAGGTGCAGGAGCTGATGTCCACCGGCCCCCAGACCGTGCTGGTGCTGGCTTATGAGGAAGATGGCAAGGCCCGCGAGCGGATGATTCCTTTTGTCTCGGCTTTTGTGGACAAGGTGGATCTGCCTGAAAAGCGCATCACGGTCGATTGGCAGCCCGACTACTGAGCGGATGCCGCTCTCCTGCGCCCTGCACGCACCATGCGCTTTGACATCATCACCCTGTTCCCTGAGCTGTTCGCGCCTTTCCTGGCGAGCGGCGTGACCCGCCGCGCCTATGCCAGCGGCCAGGTCGATGTGCGCCTGTGGAACCCGCGTGACCATGCCGAAGGCAACTACCGCCGCGTGGACGACCGGCCCTTTGGGGGCGGCCCCGGCATGGTGATGATGGCCGAGCCGCTGCAGCGGTGCCTCGCGGCTATCCGAGCGGAGCGGGCCGAGCCGGAGGAGGGCAGGGCGCCGCTGGTGCTCTTTTCACCCATCGGGTCGCCGCTCAACCATGCTGCTGTGGAGCGCTGGTCTGCCAGCGCAGGCGCCGTGCTGCTGTGTGGCCGCTATGAAGGCATTGACCAGCGATTCATCGACGCACATGTGGATGTGCAGATGAGTCTGGGGGATTTTGTGCTCTCGGGCGGCGAAATAGCCGCCATGGCCTTGCTGGATGCGGTCGCCCGCCTGCAACCCGGCGTGCTCAACGACGAAGGCAGCCACCAGCTCGACAGCTTCAACCCCGCGCTCGACGGTCTGCTCGACTGCCCGCACTACACGCGGCCGGAGGAGTGGGCGGGGCAGCAGGTGCCTGCGGCGCTGATGTCCGGACACCATGCGCAGATCGAGCGCTGGCGGCGCGACCAGCGGCTGGCCATCACGGCCCGCCACCGCCCTGATCTCATCGACGCGGCGCGCCAGGCGGGGCGTCTGGCCCCGGCCGATGAGGCGGTATTGGCCAAGCTCGCCTGAATTGTTATAATCAAAGGCTTTTCGATCCTCTGGCCGGCCGTTTTGACAGGGTTTCCTCCCGCAAAACACTGAACCGTCAATCCCGACGCAGCCACTTTTGGCGCGGACAAGATCGTTGGACATCAAACATGAACCTGATCCAGACCCTGGAAGCGGAAGAAATCGCCCGCTTGAACAAGACCATCCCCGAATTCGCCCCCGGTGACACCGTCATCGTGAGCGTGAACGTGGTGGAAGGTACCCGCAAGCGCGTGCAGGCCTACGAAGGTGTTGTGATTGCCAAGCGCAATCGCGGCCTGAACAGCGGCTTCACCGTGCGCAAGATCTCTAGCGGCGAAGGCGTGGAACGTACGTTCCAGACCTACAGCCCCCTGATCGCCAGCATCGAAGTCAAGCGCCGTGGTGACGTGCGCCGTGCCAAGCTGTACTACCTGCGTGACCGCAGCGGCAAGTCGGCACGTATCAAGGAAAAGCTGCCTTCGCGCGTCAAGGCTGCTGCCACCGCCGCTTAATCCAAGCAAGGCGAGGGCCTGCCCTGACAAGCCGCTACAGCATCAGCCTGTAGCGGCTTTTTGTTTTTTTGGCCTGTTGAATCCGAACCTGAACCCGAACCGAATTTCTTGAGTGAACGCCTCTTCTCCCGCCCCCTCCGTTTCGTCCGTCGTTGCGCCGCTGTCCAGCCTGCCTGATTTCGACCCCCGCCTGGTGCCGGTGGTGGGCGTGGATGCGCACCTGCCCGCTGTGCCTGCGGCGGCGCAGACGCCCGAGGCGCTGCGCGCACGGTTTGCGCACCCGCCCCGCTGGGAGCCCGAGGTGCTGCTGGAGAAGAAGTTCATGAACCGCGAGCCAGCCCACGCATCCGTGCTGCTGGCGATCATGCTGCGCGAGCAGCCCACGGTGCTGCTCACCGAGCGCACGGCCCACCTGTCCACCCACTCGGGGCAGGTGGCTTTCCCGGGCGGGCGGGCCGACCCTGGCGACGCCACGGCTGCCGACACGGCTTTGCGCGAGGCACAGGAAGAAGTCGGGCTCGCGCCCGAGTTCGTCGAGGTGCTGGGCACCTTGCCAACCTACGTCACCGGCTCGTCCTTCATCATCACGCCAGTGGTGGCGCTGGTGCGGCCAGACTGCGTGCTGCAGCCCAATCCCTACGAGGTGGCGGACCTGTTCGAGGTGCCGCTGGCGTTTCTGCTGGACCCCGCCAACCACCGGCGCCATGTGTTCGACCGGGACGGTGTGCACCGCGAGTGGTTCTCCATGCCCTACCAGGACAGCCGCAAGAACCATTTCATCTGGGGTGCGACGGCGGGTATGCTGCGCAATTTCTACCGCTTCATGCAGGCCTGAACCGCCTCGCACATAAAGGGTGCACGGGGGCGAAGCGCCAGTATCATTGCCCCCCATGAGTTTCTTCGCCATCCTGTTCGCTCTGCTGATCGAGCAGGCCCGCCCCTTGGCTCGCAGCAACCCCATTCATGCGGGTCTGCGGGCGTGGGCGCTGTCCGTGAGTCGCAACTTCGACGCAGGCAAGCCCCACCATGGCTGGGTGGCCTGGAGCCTGGCGGTGCTGCTCCCGGCCCTGATCACGCTGGCCATCCATTGGGCGCTGCTGTGGGGTCTGGGCTGGCCGTTTGCGGTGCTCTGGAGCGTGGCGGTGCTGTATGTCACGCTGGGCTTTCGCCAGTTCAGCCACCATTTCACGGGCATCCGCGATGCGCTCGAAGAAGGCGATGAAGATGCGGCCCGCGAGCGCCTTGCACATTGGCAGCAGGTGGATGTGGGGGCCTTGCCCCGCAGCGAGATCGTGCGCCATGTGATCGAGTATTCGGTGCTGGCCGCGCACCGCCATGTGTTTGGGGTGCTGGCCTGGTTCTCGGTGCTGGCGGCGCTGGGGCTGGGGCCCACGGGGGCGGTGTTGTACCGTCTGGCCGAATTTGTTTCACGCTACTGGCACTACCGGCAACGCGCGGGCACGCAGCCCGCCAGTGCCTCGCTGCAGCAGGCCTGTGCCCAGGCCTGGACCGTGGTGGACTGGCTGCCGGCGCGGCTCACGGCACTCAGCTTTGCCGTGGTCGGGAGTTTTGAGGAAGCGATCGAGGGCTGGCGTTTTCATGCGCAGCGGTTCCCCAACGACAACGATGGCGTGGTACTGGCTGCCACAGCGGGCGCGATCAATGTGCGCCTGGGGGGCGAGGCCCTGAAGGCTCGCACCGAAACGCAGGCCCCCCAAGGGCTGGAGATCGACGCCGACATGGGCGACAGCGACTCCACTCCCGGCCGGGAGCCCGAAGTGGGCCACCTGCGCAGTGTGGTGGGGCTGGTGTGGCGATCGGTGGTGGTCTGGATGCTGCTGCTGGCGCTGCTCACGCTGGCCCGCCTGCTGGGGTAGGGCTGGGCACCCTTTGTGCAGGGCTCGCGTCAATAGCGGGTGTGGCTCAGCTCTTCAAATAAATCGCTATAAATTTTATAGCGATTTGGGCTTATCCCGTGCGCGGAAGAGCCGTTTTTAACCGCATCCAGAACACCACAACCGGGCTCATGCAGGTGGGTGCAGTTGTAGAACTTGCAGTGGTTGGCATGTTCTGCGATGTCCGGCATGCAGGCGGCGAGCTGCATGGGCGCCACATGGTGCAGACCGAATTCCTGGAACCCTGGTGAGTCGATGAGCGCCGTCGTGCGCTCCGCATCCATCCAGTACCAGTGGGTGCTGGTGGTGGTGTGCTTGCCGGAGTTCAGCGCTTGCGATATCTCGCCGGTCTGCACGCTAGCGCCTGGCACCAGCAGGTTGATCAGTGTGCTTTTGCCCGAGCCCGAGGGGCCCAGCACCAGCGTGGTCTTGCCGCGCAGGTGTTCCATCAGCAGCGCGCGGTCCACATCGCTGGACAGCGCCAGCGACAAGGGCAGCACGCCATAGTGCGTGCCTGCCCCCATGTGGCGGTACGGCAGCAGCCGTTCCCAGGCGCGGGCAAAGGGCTCCACCAGATCGCTTTTGTTGAGGCCGATCAGGGGTTTGATGCCTTCGGCCTCGGCCGCGATCAGGGCGCGGGCGAGCTGGCTTTCGGAGAACACGGGTTCTGCCGCGATCAGGATCAGCACCTGGTCCAGGTTGGCCGCAAACGACTTGGTGCGGATCTCGTCCTGGCGGTAAAACAGGTTGCGCCGCTCCAGCACCTTCTCGATGGTGCCTTCGTCGCCCTGGCCGGGCGGTGGGGCTTGCCACAGCACCCGGTCGCCCACCACGGCGTGGCTTTTCTTGCCCCGCGGGTGACAGATGCGACGCTCGCCGTCGGCGGTTTCAACCATGCAATGGCGCCCATGGCTGGCCACCACGGTGCCTTCCATGAGGGCGCTGCGTTCAGCCATGGTGGGCTGGTGTCATAGCGCGACCAAGGCGTCGAACTGGGCGGCGCACTCGAAGTCGGTCGAGGAGATGCCGTTCACATCGTGGGTGTTCAGGCGCACCACACAGCGGTTGTAGTGCACCGAGAGGTCGGGGTGGTGGTCTTGCGCATTGGCGACGAAGGCCAGCGCATTCACGAACGAGATGGTCTCGTAGTAGTTGGCGAAGTGGTAGGTCTTCTCAATAGCGACGTTTGCGCCGTCGCCGCTCAGGCTCCAGCCTTCGAGCTTGGCCAGATTTGCTACAACTTCAGTAGCGGTCAGCGCACGGCGGGAAAGCGCAGACCAGTCTTTTTTCTTCAACATGGTGGTGGTCATGGATGGGCGGGGTGGTTGTGCATGCGTGCCAGCCGTTCGGTGGCGGGCGGGTGCGAGTAGTAGAACTTCACGTACACCGGGTCGGGTGTGAGCGTGGAGGCATTGTCTTCGTACAGCTTGAGCAAGGCCGAAGCCAGATCGGCGCCGCTGGCCTGGGCCATGGCGTAGGCATCTGCCTGAAACTCGTGCCTGCGCGACTGTTGCGAGAACAGCGGCGAGATGAAGAAGGTGAATACGGGCACCACCAGCATGAACAGCAGCAGCGCCAAGGCGTCGTTGGGCGCGGCCGCTATGGTGGGGTCCAGCGAGATGTTGGGGCGCACGCCCAGGCCCGTATAGAACCACACCTGGTTGGAGAGCCATCCCAGCAGCGCAAAACCGGCCAGACTGAGGCCAAACATGACCACGATGCGCTGGATGATATGGCGGTGCTTGAAGTGGCCCAGCTCATGCGCCAGCACGGCCTCGACTTCACCCGGGGCCAGCTGCTTCAGCAGCGTGTCGTAGAACACCACGCGCTTGGCCGCGCCAAAGCCCGTGAAATAGGCATTGGCATGGGCACTGCGGCGGCTTCCATCCATCACAAACAGGCCCTTGGCCGAGAAGCCGCAGCGCTGCATCAGGGCCGTGACGCGGGCCTTGAGTGATTCGTCTTCGAGTGGCTGGAATTTGTTGAACAGGGGCGCGATGAAGGTGGGGTAGATCACCATCAAGAGCAGGTTGAAGCCCATCCAGCAGCACCAGGCCCAGAGCCACCACAGCGGGCCGGCCGCGCCCATGAGCCACAGGATGAGCGCGGCAATCGGCAGGCCGATGACCGCACCCACCAGCAGGCCCTTGGCCGCGTCGGCCAGCCACAGGCGCCAGGTCATCTTGTTGAAGCCAAAGCGCTCTTCGATCACAAAGGTCTGGTACAGCGACAAGGGCAGGTCGATCAGGCCAGCGATGGCGGCGAAGGCCACCAGCAGCGCCAGCTGTTGCGCCATGCCGGGCCCCATGGCGTCCAGCAGGGTGCGGTTCAGTGCGTCCAGGCCACCCAGCAAGGTCCAGCCCAGCAGCACCACGCAGCCCAGGGCCATCTCCAGCAGCCCCAGGCGGGCCTTGGTGATGGTGTAGTCGGCGGCCTTCTGGTGGGCTGCCAGGGAGATGCGCTCGGCAAACGGTGCAGGCACGGCGGCGCGGTGGCGGGCGATATGCCGCACCTGGCGGGTGGCCAGCCAGAACTTGAGCGCCAGGCCAAGGACCAGTGCAGTCGCAAAGGCCAGCGTGAGCAGCATGGAGGGGGAGAAGTCGTCGGGGGTGGGCATGTGCGGCGAGTTTAGGCCATCGGCGACAATGCGCGCCATGTCAGAAGCCAACAACCCCACCCCTGCCACGCTTGCCAAATCCGACCAGAACCTGGTCTGGCTCGATTGCGAAATGACCGGCCTGGAGCCGGATACGGACCGCCTGCTGGAAATCGCCGTGGTCGTGACGGGCCCTGGTCTGGAACCCCGTGTCGAAGGCCCGGTGTTTGCCATCCACCAGTCGGATGAATTGCTGAACAAGATGGATGCCTGGAACAAGGGGACCCACGGCCGCAGCGGCCTGATCGACAAGGTGAAGGCCTCGACAGTGACCGAGGAAGAGGCCGAGCAACAGATCATTGCCTTCCTGAGCCAGTATGTACCCAAGGGCATAGCCCCCATGTGTGGCAACAGCATTGGGCAGGACCGCCGTTTTCTGGTGCGCTACATGCCCAAGCTGGAGAAGTTCTTCCACTACCGCAACGTCGATGTCAGCACCTTGAAGGAGCTGGCCAAACGCTGGAAGCCCGAGGCCTACACCAGCTTCAAGAAGGCGCAAAAGCACACGGCCCTGGCGGATGTGCACGAGTCCATCGATGAGCTGGCGCACTACCGCCAGCACTTGTTGTCAGTGGAAGTGAAAAACCCCTGAATCGCCGGGCGTCAGGAGCGCCCTCGGCGCATGCGCGGGATGGGGCGCCCCCGCAGCGATGCGGCCATTGCGCGAGGGCGTGCGCCCGGAGCGCGCCCTGGAGAGGCTGCGCATTGGAAGGGTATTGCGGGGAAACCCTTAACCGTGTCATAATTGCGGGCTGCGCAGGAAATCCGCCTCGCAGTTTGTGCATCTCCCCTCACACACCGGGCTTGCCAGCCCACTGCCCACATGCAAATGTAAGCCGGCAGTGCAGGACTGGCGAATAACAGCCCACCCGCATCGGCCTGATTCCCCAGAGCCAGCGCAGGTTTCGTTTGATGGTTGATGTTTTTTAACCATTTGACGAAGCCAATCGTGGGCAGCGCCCGCGACCGTCTTCGTGAGAGAAAAATTCATGACCGACACCTCTTTGGTGCAGGGCGAATTCGCGCCTGCTGATAATTCCTTTGCTGCCGACGTTTCCGTGCAGTCCTCCTCCCTCGATTCCGTGGTGGCCGCCGCTATTGAAGATGCTGCCGCCGTGACCGCCGAGCCCAATGGGTTCGTCGAACTGGGCCTGGCGCCCGAGCTGGTGCAAGCCGTGGCCGACCTGGGCTACACACAGCCCACCAGCGTGCAGCGCAAGGCCATTCCTCTGGCCATGGGCAGCGATGCCTCGAAGTTCATCGACCTGATGGTCTCCAGCCAGACGGGCAGCGGCAAGACCGCCGCCTTCCTGCTGCCGGTGCTGCACACGCTGATCCAGCAGCAGGCCGTGGCCCAGGCTGAAGAGCGCGCCGCGTTCGAGCGTGCGGTGGCCGAAGCGGCTGCCCGTGGCGAGCCCGCCCCCAAGCGTGCCAAGCGCAAGGACCCCACCAGCTCGCGCAATTTCAAGGCCGCCACGCCGGGCGCCCTGATCCTGTGCCCCACCCGTGAACTGGCCCAGCAGGTGGCGCACGACGCCATCGATCTGGTCAAGCACTGCCGTGGTCTGCGCGTGGCCAATGTGGTGGGCGGCATGCCCTACCAGCTGCAGATCGCCAAGCTGCAGAACGCCGATCTGGTGGTTGCTACCCCTGGCCGCCTGCTGGACCTGCAGCGCTCCATGCAGATCAAGCTCGACAAGGTGCAGTTCCTGGTGGTGGACGAAGCCGACCGCATGCTGGACTTGGGCTTCTCGGACGACCTGGCCGAGCTGAACCAGCTGACCAGCCAGCGCAAGCAGACCATGATGTTCAGCGCCACGTTCGCGCCCCGCATCCAGCAGCTGGCCATGCGTGTGATGCACGACGGTGGCTCGTCCGTGCAAAAGGTGACTATCGACTCTCCGCAAGAGAAACACACCAACATCAAGCAGGTGCTGTACTGGGCCGACAACGCCCAGCACAAGCGCAAGCTGCTGGACCACTGGCTGCGTGACACCACGATCAACCAAGCCATCGTGTTCGCCAGCACCCAGGTGGAGTGCGATGGTCTGGCCAACGACCTGCAGCAAGACGGCTTCTCGGCTGTCGCCCTGCACGGTGCCTTGAGCCAGGGCCTGCGCAACCGCCGCCTGATGGCGCTGCGCAGCGGCCAGGTGCAGATTCTGGTGGCGACCGATGTCGCAGCCCGTGGCATCGACGTGCCCACCATCACCCACGTGTTCAACTTCGGCCTGCCCATGAAGGCCGAGGACTACACCCACCGCATTGGCCGCACCGGCCGTGCGGGCCGCGACGGCCTGGCCGTCACTTTTGCCGAGTTCCGCGACCGCCGCAAGATTTACGACATTGAGTCGTACAGCCGCCAGCAGTTCAAGGCCGAAGTGATCCCTGGAATGGAGCCTGCCCAACGCGCCCCCCAGGCGCCCCGTGGCGGTGATTTTGGTGGCCGTGGCCGCTCGGGTGGCTATGACCGTGACAGTCGTGACCGCAAGTTCGGTGGCCCTGCCCGTGGCGGCTTCGGTGGTGGTTTTGGCGGCGGTTTTGCTGGCCGTGGTGACAACCGTGGTGCTCCAGCCCGTGGCGATGGTGGTGGCTTCGGTGGTCGTGACGATCGTGGTGCTGACCGTGGTTTTGCTCCTCGCCGCGACGGCGAAGGCTATGGCCGCAAGCCGGGCTTTGGCGATGCGGGTCGTGGTGGCTTTGCGCCCCGTGGCGATGCCGGCGCACCCCGTGGTGATTTCGCGCCGCGCAAGCCTGCGTTCTCCAAGCCGGCGGGTGGTGGTGGCAAGCCCTTTGTGGCCCACGATGCGCGCAAGCGCCCAGCGCGCCCCGCACGCTGATTGATGAATAGGGCTGGGGGCGTGTTGAGCGCTCCCACCGATCAAGGGCTGGTACCGCAAGGTGCCAGCCCTTTTTTGTGGCTGGAGTGCGGGCCCCCTGCTTTTTGCGGGCCGTGTCGTCAATAATTGCCCACGGAGGAATTTGTTGTGGTGTCTTCTCTCTCCTCGGGGGCCGATTACGAACACATGTTCGAGCTGGCGCCCGTGTCGCTTTGGCTGGAGGATTTCAGCGAACTCAAACGTCTGTTCGATGGCTGGCGTGCGCAAGGGGTCACCGACATACGCTCCCATCTGGCCGAAGACCCGGCCCGCCTGCGCCAATGCAGCGCGTCGCTGCGTGTGCTGCAGGTCAATCGGCGCACGCTGGAGTTGTTCTCGGCCGACAGCCAGCAGCATCTGGAAGCCAACCTCGACAAAGTCTTTCGGGACGACCGGCACGACACTGCGGCGCATGAGCTTGCGCAGCTGTGGGACGGACAGATGGAGTTTGCCAACCAGACGGTGAACTACGCGCTTGACGGCCGGCGCCTGGACGTGCTGGTCCGCGCGCGCATACTGCCAGGTCATGAGGCCGACTGGAGCCGCGTGCTGGTCTCTCTGGAGGACAACACCCAGCAACTGGAGGCTGCGCGCCGCTTGCGGCGCAGCGAGCAGTATGCGCGCGACCTGTTCGAGCATTCGCCGGTCTCGCTCTGGGTGGAAGACTTCAGCGCCGTGAAGAATCTGCTCGATGGCGTGCGTGCCCAGGGCATTGGCGACTTCAAGACCTTCCTCAAGGTACACCCCGACTTCGTGAGCCGCTGCATGCAGGAGATCCGCGTCATCGACGTGAACCAGCAGACATTGCGCATGTTCGGCGCTGCCAGCAAGGAGATGCTGCTCAACAACATCGGCCGCGTGTTCCGTGGCGAAATGCATGAGTCCTTCGCAGAGCAGCTGCAGGACCTGTGGGAGGGGAAGACCTTCCAGCAGCGCGAGGTGGTGAACTACTCACTGTCGGGCGACGCGGTGAACATCCACATGCAATTCTCGGTGCTCGATAGCCATCGGCATGATTGGGGCCTGGTGCTCCTGTCGCTGGTGGATATCACGGCCCGAAAAAAGGCCGAGGCTTACCTCGAATACCTGGGCAAACACGATGTACTCACCCAGCTGCGCAACCGCGCCTTCTATGCCGAAGAGTTGAACCGGCTCACGCGCAAAGGGCCCTGGCCGCTGTCCGTCATCGCCATTGACCTGAATGGGCTCAAGGTGGTCAATGACGAGCAAGGCCACGCGGCGGGCGACTCGATGCTGCGGCGCGTGGGTGAGGTGCTGGCCAAGGCCGTGGATGCCCCGGCCTGCGCGGCGCGCATTGGCGGCGATGAATTCACTGTGCTTTTGCCTGGCACTGAAGAGCGCGGGGCCTATGCGTTGCAGGAGCGCATCATCTCGATGCTGGAGCTGAACAACCAGTTCTACCCCGGCCAGCACTTGAGTCTGGCCATGGGCATCGCCAGTTGCCATTCCGGCGATGGGGTGGAAGCGGCGATCAATCGGGCCGACCAAGCCATGTACGCCGAGAAAAACCGCTATTACCAGCAGAAAAATGTGGACCGTCGGCAGCCGCACAACACTTGAGGTGGATGCATGCCCGGTGAGCACCTTGCACTGACAGTTGGCCATGGTCCTGCAGGGTAGTGCGGCCCCAGGAGCGATCCTGGGTGAACCCAGGGCGGATGCTCAGAGCTGAACGGGCGTGCGTCCGATGTCGGGCCAGCGGTTGTGCAGATAGATCCAGGCCGCGAGGCCTATGCCCATCATCAGCAGCGAGGCCAGCGCCAGCAGCACCGTGGAGTGCATGACCAGGGGGGCAATCAGACCGGCCACCAGGCCATTGGCGCTGGAGCCCACAAAGGCTTGCATCGACGAGGCCATGCCCCGGCGCTCCGGGTGCAGGTCCAGCACCAGCAGCGTGACCACCGGCACCATCAGTGCCCAGCCGAACGAGAAGATGGCAATGGGCAGCAGGGCCCACCAGGCGTGTGGCGGAAACAGCAGGTTGGCCACGAGGTTGAGCACCGCCACCGTGCACATGATCAGAAAACCATGGCGTATCTGCCGCTTGGGTGGGATGCGCCCGGCCAGGCGTCCGCTAAGCCAGGCGCCGCCCATGATGCCCGAGATGGTCAGGATGAAGAACCAGAAGAACTGCGTGGGTGCTAGCGACAAATGCTCACCCAGGAAAGCCGGTGCGGAGAGTACGTAGAGGAACATGCCATTGAATGGCACGCCACTGGCCAGGGCCAGCAACACAAACCGCGCACTGGACCCGAGCTGCACATAGCCGCGCATCAGGTGGCGCACGTTGAAGGGCTGTCGGTGCTCGTGGTGCAAGGTTTCGGGCAACAGGCGGTAGTTGGCGGTCCACAGTGCCACACCCACCAGTGTCAGGAACCAGAAAATGCTGTGCCAGCCCAGGTGCACGAACAACCAGCCCCCCACGATGGGGGCAATCGCCGGGGCCACGCCAAAGTAGATGGTGACCTGGCTCATCACTTTCTGTGCCTGGGCGGGCGGGAACATGTCGCGGATCACGGCGCGCGACACCACGATGCCGGCCCCTGTGGACAGGCCCTGCAATGCCCGGAAAAAGACCAATTGCCCGATAGTCTGCGACAACGCGCAGCCCGCAGATGCCAGCGTGAACACCGCGATGCCCCACAGGATCACCGGTCTGCGGCCAAAACTGTCTGCCAGCGCACCATGGAACAGGCTCATGAACGCGAAGCCGAACAGGTAGGCGGACAGCGTCTGTTGCATCTGCACCGGCGTAGCACCCAGCGCTGTGGCGATGCCCGAGAACGCGGGGATGTAGGTGTCGATGGAGAACGGCCCCAGCATCCCCAGCACCGCCAGCAACACCGCCAAGGCCCAGCGGGGCGCTTTCCAGAGCAGGTGGGCTTGTGGGTTCATGCGAAGAGGGGAAGGGGTTGACGGGCGCACGCCGCAGGCGAGCGAGGGCCCGGTGCGCGGGCGCAGCAGCCGATTATGCGAGACACGGCTTCTGGCCGCTGCCTGGTCCAACGCCGTGGATCAATAGCTGTAGGGAATCCACTCTCCGTTGCCCGACTTCATCAGATACTTGCCGGCCGCGTTGCGCATCACGATCACGTCGGCGTTTTCCGAGACGAAGGGCGTGGTCTCCGGTGCCTGCAGGCGACCGGTCAGTGGGCGGGCGGAGTCGGCATAGGGACTGTCGCTCAGCAGGTCGCCAAGCAAGGTGAACAGGCCCAGGTAGCTCATGGGCTGGCTCACCACCACCGGCGCTGTGGACTCGGCCGCAGGGTCTTTTTTCTTCATGCCCACGAGCTTTACGCCAGCAGGCACCAGTGTGATGCGTGGGCCTGGAATCTCGCGCATGCCCGAAATCTGTATCTTGTCGCCGCGCAGCGATGCGCCGTGTTCAGGCACGAGCATCACCACCACCGGTTTACCCGCCGTTTCCAATTCCGTGATGAACTTGTCGAAATCAGCCATCAGCTGCACCAGGCGAGGCTTGTAGGTGTCCAGGCTGCTGCGGGAGGTCATGCCGGGCACGCGGTTGCCGTCGTGCAGTGAGATGGAGTTGTAGTACAGCGCCACAGGGGCGGCACCCTGCTCGCTGTTGCGCTTCTTCCACCACTGCGACAGCAGCGCGTGGTCGTTGTAGATCGGCGAGCCATCGAAGTTCTGCATGTGTACTGGCGCACTCTGGTTGGGCTGCAGCTTGCCCGCCAAACCGCCGCGCTGCTCCAGCGCATGGGCGTACTCTTCGTATACGCCGTCGTGGTTGAGCAGAGCCGCTGTCTGGTAGCCCACCTTCTCCAGGTTGGGAAACACGTAACACTGTGGATCGATGCCCTCGTACAGCTTGTTGTGGGGCGTTTGCCCGCACGAGCCGTGCAGCACGCGCAGCGAAGCCGGCCCGCTATAGCTGGCGGCGCTGTTGAAGTTGGTGAACAGCACGTCAAAGCGTTGGAGCAGCGGGTGGTTGCGCTGGCCCACAAACTCCATGTCGTCCCAGGACAGTGAGCATACGTGCAGCAGAATGATGTCGAAGGGGGGCGGTCCGCCTGCGGTGCTGAACTGCATCCGTTTCTGGCTTTCGCTGGCATAGAACTTTTGCAGGAGGGCGTCGGGGTCTGCCGCGTCGGCGCCCGCCACGGAGGAGCCATCGCCAGTGTTGGCCTGGGCATTTCCGGCATCGGTGATCTGAGCCTCCCGCTCCTGGAGGGCTGCCACCACTGGCACGCTCAAGATGCCAACAAGGGCCAAGGTGGCAAAGCGTACGCGTCGCGCCAATGCTGCATAGAGAAAGACACCGGCCACAGCCATCGCCACAGCCGTGGGGTTGACCAGCCGCCCGGCCAACTCCATCCAGTAGTCGGCGCTGAAACCCGCCAGGGCCTTGAGCTGGGATAACACGCGTCCCAGGGTGGGCAGGTAGGAGTCGTAGTACAGCAGGGCAATCGCCGCTGGCCAGGCCAGCACGGTGCGGGTGCGTCTCAGCATTCGGTGGCCGATGGGGGGCAGCAGCGCCAGCCACAGCAGAAGGTTCAGCCACCAGCTAAAACCGATGTAGCCCGTGAAGTACAGGCTGACCTTGGCCAGGAAGTACAGGTTCCAGTAGCTCATGCGCCCAGTCCCTGTTGTCTGCGTTGTCTCCCGGTGGGCCAGCGGGTGCGGGCAGCGTCGAGCAGCGATTCCCAGAACTTGCGGTAGCCGAGCACGCCGAGCTGGGCGATCTCCTGCAGGCCATGCAAGGGGCGGTCGATGTCATGGCTGTCGTTCCATTGCCGCCAGGTGTCGGGGCGGGCAAAGGTGCATTGCACCAGGTCGATCTGTTGTTCGCGGGTCATGGGGTCGAATTGCAGGCCCGTGGCGCCCTGGCCCCGGTGCAGCATGATGGTGGCGGGGAAGGTGCATTCGGAATGGCCGCGCCACAGGCCCACCTGTACCTTTTCCCCCACTGCTGGTCGGATGCCTTCGGGCAGCTCCAGGCCCACTCCTGTCATGGAGAAGTCGATGCAGACGGCCTGGAGCACCGTACCGTCGTCCTGGTACAGCGTGGCCTGCAGCCGGGTTGCCACACGGTGCATGCGGCGCACCTGGCGCGCCTCGGAGGCCACGCCCAGCGCTGCCCCCAGCATGAGGATGCTGTAAACGGTCCACAGCAGGTTCAGCAGCACGGTGGCCGTTTCTTCCGTGTTCCAGAAGAACAGGCGCATGATCCCCATGCCAAAGGCTGCGAAGTTCAGCAGCACCAGCACGGTGTAAGGGCGCGAGATGGCCCAGTCGAAGTAGGGCTCATCCACCAGTCCGCCCTTGGCTGTCACGTTGAACTTGCCCAGGCGCGGGTTGATCAGCGCCACCGTGGTGGGCAGTGCCACGTACCAAGCCAGCACGGTCTCATAGACCTCGGCCCAGAATGTGTGCCGGTGCTCGCCTTGCACGTGTGCGTTGGCGATGTTGGATTGCAGGATGTAGGGCAGAACGTACAGCGCGATCATGATCGCGCCCGCGTTGATGATGTGCCACTCGAAGAACAGGAAGGCCATGGGCGCGGTGAGGAACACCAACCGCGGCAGTCCGAAGAAGAAGTGCACCATGGCATTGGCATAACAAATGCGCTGCCACAGCGTGAGGCCCTTGCCGAGGAAGGGGTTGTCTACGCGGAAGATCTGTGCCATGCCGCGCGCCCAACGGATGCGCTGCCCCACATGGGCCGACAGGCTCTCGGTGGCGAGGCCCGCGGCCTGGGTTTCGTTGATGTAGGCCGTGGTGTAGCCGCGCCGGTGCAGCTTGAGGGCAGTGTGTGCGTCCTCGGTCACGGTTTCCACGGCGATGCCACCCACCTCCAGCAGCGGGCCACGGCGGATCACGGCGCAGGAGCCGCAGAAGAAGGTGGCGTTCCAGAAATCGTTGCCATCCTGGATCAGCCCGTAGAACAGTGCGCCCTCGTTGGGCACGCGGCGGAAGGTGCCCAGGTTGCGTTCAAACGGGTCGGGCGAGAAGAAGTGATGCGGCGTCTGCAGCATGGCGCACTTCGGGTCGCGCTGGAACCAGCCCACGGCCGTGGTCAGGAATGAGCGTGTGGGGATGTGGTCGCAATCGAAAATGGCGATCAGCTCGCCGTCGGTTTTGCCCAGCGCGTGGTTCAGGTTGCCAGCCTTGGCGTGGTTGTTGTCGGGGCGCACGATGTAACCCACGCCCATGGACTCAGCGAACTCGCGGAATTCCTCGCGCCGACCATCGTCCAGGATGAAGACCTTCACCTTGTCCTTGGGCCAGTCCAGTGCCATGGACGCCAGCACGGTGGTCCGCACCACGCTCAGGGGTTCGTTGTAGGTGGGAATGTAGACATCGACGGTAGGCCAGGAGGCAGGTTGGCCCTGCAGGTCGGCCGGGCGGCGGTGCAGGGGCCAGGCGGTCTGGATGAATCCGAGCACCACTACCAGCCACGTGTAGGCTTCGGCGGCCAGCAGGCCGTAGCCCAGGAAGGATTCAATGGCCGATTCGAACTCGATGGACGAGGTCACCCGCCACCAGGCATAGCGCCCCATGGCCAGCAGGCTGATGGCCGCCAGTGCCAGCGAGGGGTAGCGCCCTAGCAGGCGGCGCAGCACCAGCGACAGGCCCCAGCAAAGCAGCATGAACAGTGTCTGCCCGAGCCAGTTGAAGGGGGTCGTCATGACGACCAGCCCGGCCAGAAGGCCCACGGCCAGCACCACCCACCGGAGCCCGGGAATTTCCATGAGGGGAGACAGCACCTGGTCGGCCAGGCGCATGCCCTTCTCCACGTTGACATGGGTGGCCAACCGGTCCATGGCGCGCAGGAAGAGGCGTATGGGCCAAAACACCCCGTTCAGAAGCAGGGCCAGGCCTTTCCAGCCCCAGCGCAGCACAAACACCAGTCCTGCGAGCAGCCAGCGCCCCGGCTGAAGGAGCCAAGGCAGCAGTGCACGCTCGGGCGTGGCGGGCAGCACGACGCAGCGCCACAGCCACATCCACCATGGTGCACCGGGTGCCACTTCCAACTGCCGCGCAAGCCAGCGTATCCAGAGGCCCATGTGGTCTGGCTCGGAGCCCTCGTTCGCAGGCGCTTGAGGGGGGTACGGCGCGTTTGCGCGGGGTGCCACGCCCGTATCGTGCAGATAGGTCATGGCAGGGCGGCGCCGGACACCAGCATGGACGCGGGGGCCGCACGCTGGCCCACCAGCCAGTTGCACACACCCTGCAGGTCGTGGGCGGACTGTGCCTGGGGCGCCAGGCTGCCCACACACATGGCGCGGGCCAGTGCGCGCGCGATGTTCTCATCTTCGTGCAAGGTATAGGGGATGAGGCGCTCTCCCCATTGTTCGCGCAGGGTCTGCAAGGCCTCGCGGTGGGATATCCGGCGCGGATCGAAACGCGTGACAAGCACACCCTGCTCACCGGGGGCTGCTGCAGCGCTGCGCAGCAGGGTCTGCACACTGCTCAGGGCCGCGCAGGCGCGGGCAGAGGCTTCCAGTGCCACCAGCACGGTGTCGGCGCAGTGCAGTGCGGCTTGGGCCCAGGGTGAGGGCCACAAGGGGGTGTCCAGCAGCACGGTGCAATCAGAGGGGATGTCCAGCAGTTCGATCTGGTCCTGCAGCCAGCGCGGCTGCGCCTGCAGCAGCTGGTGCAGGGTGCTGATGGTTTCCAGGGAAGCCGCTCCAAAAGGCAGGACTCGCACGCCATCCGAGTTGTCAAATCCGTTTTCAGCCCACCATTGCCCGTCGGCCGCCGCGCGGGCCCAGCCAGCGGTGCTGGCCTCGTGCATGCCCAGGTGCCGCCCCAGCAGGTTCTGGGCGCACAGCTCCACCGCCAGGCTGCGCTGGCCCTGGCGCGCCAGGAGGGTGGCCAAATGGGCTGTCAGGGTGGTTCGCCCCACTCCTCCGAGTGGCGATACAACGGCAATCACACGCATGCAAAGTCTCTGTTCATTCGTTCACTCAAGGTGCGGAAGGTGGCGTTGGCGCACCGGCCGCATCCGTTTGCGGTAGTTCGGGCCGGTAGGGCCTCACGCAGCGCAGTGGCTGGCGTGCCCGTTGCGCACGGCGCAGCAGCAACCAGCATGGCCAGGCCAGCAGGGCTCCCAGCAGCATGTAGAGCAGCAGCATCAACAGCGTCATGCCACGGATCTCCCGGCAGGGTGCGGCACGGCGCGCCGTGCAATGGGGCAGCGCTGCACGCTGGGGCCTGTCGCGACATGCACGGCGCCGATGTCCGCAGGCAATGCGGGCAATGCAGGCCGTGTGGACGAGGGAAGAGGGGGCATGAAAGCTGGCGCAGCAGTGGTGACTGCCGGCGCCGCTGGTGTGTGGCCGAGCAGCGCACTGTAGTCGGGCAAGCCCTTGCGCGAGGCCTCTTGAAGGTGGCCGGTCATGGCTCGGATGCCTGTGTCCGAGCAGTCGGTGGCTTCGGATGAGAACAACTGGGTCAAGGGCAGAGCAAAAAGGCGGTGCAGCGCCAGACCCACATCGGGTTCACGGCAGGCGAACAGGAAGACGTACACCGCCTCATGGTCGGCAGTGAAGAGGTCGCCGTCGCGTGCGGTGTGGCAGGCGCGCAGCGCATCCAGGTGCGGGATCTGCGCCAGCACGTTCAGTCGCACCAGGCTGTGCGACAGGCCAATCGCATGTGTGCGGTCCAGCATGCTGCGCACCAGTGCACAGAACTGCGCCGGCGGCTGGTAGCCCCGCTCGCGTGCAGGCATGAAGCTGCCCAGCGCCTGCTCGTAGTCCGGGTGCACCTTGCGGGTGTGGCTTTGGGCGTTGATGTCCTGCAGCAGCTGCAGGAGCCGCGAAAACCCCACCTCCTTGTAGACCACGGCACTGGCGCCCAGTTGCAGCAGGGCCTGCTCGCTGTGTGTGCGCAGCTTTCCCAGGTTTTCCCGCACCACGATCTTGAGCGTGAGCGGGCGCGACAGGCGCAGCTGATGCACCAGGCGTGCACGGGATTCGAAGTCTGACGCCTGGCCCGCATCCAGGAGCACGGTGGCAGCCACACTGGCGGCGGCCGCTATCTCCAGGTCGGCGAGGCCCTCGACGATGCGCCAGTGGCCGGGCACGCCACGCTGGCCTTCGATGGAAGCGCGCGTGGCGATGACCTCGGACTGGTCCCCCGCTTCGACCAGTTCGCGCGCGGCCCCCCGCGTGCGCGTGCCGTCGGCAGCCAGGCGGCCCGTTGTGTCGTCGCGCAGCAGCCCGAACGCCGTCTGGAAGAGCGCGCCGCCATCGGTATTCCAGCGCTCCAGGCCCAGGCTCCAGCGGTCCGCATCGGTGCGCAAGGTGGCAATGTGCATGGACATCTGGCACAGATTGCGCAAGGCGGGCAGAAGCACTTCAGGCTCCAGCGGCGGGAAGAACCCCAGCACCACAGGGCGTGCACGCTCGCGGCACACGGCGCTGAGCTGGCGGCTTACCCGGGCCAGCTCCGCCACGCTGAGGCCTGCCAGCAGGCCCTGGGCGTCACAGACAAACAGCGCATGTGCATTGCTCAGGCCCGTGCGCTCCAGTTCCTGCATCAAGGAGAGAAGCCCATGTCGCCGCAGCTCGGGCTGCAGGCCAGGCGAGAGCACCCATAGCTGCAAGCCGCCGGCGCGGTAGGCGGCCTGCAGGGCTGGGCGCCGCAGCAGCCCGTCCACCCATGACGTGTCGGATGCGACCAGGCCCACGGAGCCTGCAGCGAGGGCGTCCTCCAGCAGTGCGGGGAACCACAGCGCAGCGCTGGGCGCATCGGCTGCGACCAGGGAGACAGGGACATGCGCAGGCAACTGGCCCACGCCATCGGGCAGACCTTGGATACCGATGTGCATGGGGGTTGCGCCACCGTCAGGCCCACGGCCAGGGGAAAGGCGCAGGCGCCGGAGCCAGGTGCGCGCCCGCCCTGGAGGCAGAAGGCTTTTGCGCGGGGGAGAAGAGGCGGTGGACATCTCAGAAACTCGAATAAGGCTGGACGGGGCGCGGGCGGTTTTCCAGCGGCGCCAGCACCGGGTCAAAGCGATAACGGCCGTACACCATGAGGTTGGTGGGGGCGTAGTAGGCGGAGCGGTCCAGCTCCAGCTGGGCACCGAGCGAAAGATTGCGTGTTACCTGGTACTCCAGCACGCCCCGGAACGACCGGCCAACCCCTGAGCCTGAACTGCCTGGGTACACCGGGACATTGCCGCTTTCCGCCAGGCGCGCACGCGCCAGCGCCTGCAGTAGCGCGCTCTGCGGGAAGTAATCGCTGTCGGCGCTGCTGCTGCGCGATACCGATACCGAACCCCGCGCCAGCCAGGTGAGGGCCCCGTGGCGACCGCTCCATTCCACAGGCAGTGCAAGGGAAGCATAGCTGCGTGGACTGTAGTAGCCACCGTGGCCAAAGCTGTACTCCGACAAGTCTTTGCCGTAGTGCCAGGCGGAAAACGCCACGCCCATGTTGACCACGCTGTGGCTGCTGCGCCAGACGTCGCGGTCCACAGCCACGCGCAGTTGGGCGCGGGTGTTGTTTTCCACGTTCTTGCCGGTCAGGGCTGCGAGATTCAGGCTCACCGAGCCGCTGTAGGGACCGAAGTCGGTGGACAGGCGCGCCGCGGCGCCGGTGGCCACCACGCCACCCCAGATCTCGCCGGAGACGGGATCGCGGGCACCGGCATAGGACAGCAGGCTGCCTGTGATGGGGCGACGGAAAGCTTCGAGCTTGTAGCCGTAGCGGCCCAGGGTGCCGGTTTTGGCCAGCCCCCCCACCACGTTGGTCACCGGGAAGCCCACGCCGGTGGCTCCAATGTCCCATTGGATGTCGTCGCCCACGAAACCGAAGCCCAGGTTGGTGCCTGCGCCACGCTGGCGGCGGGAGGTTAGGGGCGAGCCTGGGGGCAGGGCGGCCATCTGGCCAAAGTCCAGCAGGTCCGAGCCATCGGCAGGCAAGTCCCCTGCGTTGAGCTTGACCCGGTCCACATGCAGAAAATAGTGCCCGTCGTAGCCGCGTGGCATCCAGGCGACGAGGGGGCGCTCCCAGCCGCGCAGGCTGGAGATTCCCTCGGTGGAATTCTTTCGCAGCCCGGTGTGCGCGGCCTCGATCCAGACCTGTCGCCGGGCTTCGATGGCGTCGATCTCGCCCTGGATCTTGGCCACCACGACCGGATCCACGGGCAAAGACAGCGCGTAGCTCTTTTGCAGCGCCAGCGGGGGCTCTGCATCCATCGCCTCGGTCGGGATCGGTTCAGCTGTCGCTGCGGCGCCGCCGCGCGTCTCCAGCATCAGCGCGCTGCGGAAAAACACCAGCGCCTGCGCATAGTTGCGGTTGGCGCGCTCCAGCCGCGCGGCATGCAGCAGAACATCGCTGTCACTGGGAAAAGCCTGCAGCAATCGTGTGGAAAGGGCCCGGGCTTCTTCCATGCGGCCTGCGCGTTGCCAGATGCGCAGCAGTGCCAGCTGCTGTCCGGCGTCGTTGGGGGGCAGATGGTCTTGCAGCCGCAGGGCGTGCTCGGTGGTACCGCGTGTATCGCCCAGTCGCGAGAGCGCATCTGCCAGGGCCATGCGCAGGTCCAGGCCATCGGGCTGCGCTGTGACCAGCGGTGCAAGCAGCTGGGCTGCGTCGGCATACTCGCCTGCCGCCATCAACAGGCGGGCCTGCGTTTGCGCTCGCTGCTGGACCGCGTCGGGAGAAGCAGCCGGGGTTGGCAGCTGCAGTGGCTGGCGTGCCATGCGCACGGCTTCGGTGAGGTTGCCGGCCTGGCGCTGCTGTTCGATGAGCCGCTCGCGGTGGCCGGTGTAGATGGCTACGAGGCGCGCTTCTTGCTCGACGCTCCAGCCCGGTGATTGCAACAGGCGAGGCAGGTGTTCGGCCAGTGCGGCATCGTCCTGTGCGCGGTTGAGCAACTGGGCATGGTCGAGCTGCGTCTGTGGCTCCATGCGGGGCGTGCGCGCCGCCAACCGGTTGAACACTGCCACGCCTTGCAGGGGCTGTGCTCGGCGGAACCAGGCATTGGCCACGGCGTAGAGCAACTCGGCATCGTTGCCTGCGGTCTGCTCGGCCCGGGCAAGCAGTGCATGCGCTTCGGCGGGCTGGCGGCTGGCGGCTGCCTGCGCCACCAGCGCATTGATGGTGGAGCGTTGGCTCAGAGCCTGCATCGATTCGGTGCGCTCGTCGGATGGAATCTGCGCCAGATCGGCCAGCGCCCCCTGGTCGTCATCCACCGCAGAGCGGATCAGCGCCCGCGCGTACAGCATGGCACTGCTGGCCACTCCCGCTGGGTTGGCTGTGGCGCGTGCCATGCCTTCGTCCATGACATTGAGTGCTTCCTTGGGCAGGTTCAGCCGCAGGTACAACCGTGCCAGGCGATGTCGCACCCAGGCGTCGCCCGGTGCCAGCACCACGGCAGATTCAAGGGCGCGCAATGCAGCACTCAGACGCTGCGCCTGCAGGTGCTCTTCGGCCTGGGCGACCAAGATGTCGGCCTGCGTGCCTGCGAGCTTTGCGCCCAGGGCAGCGTCGCGGGTGGCGGCCTCGGCCAGCAAGGCCAGCGCCTTGCCTGAGCGCTGTGTGCGGGCATACAACCCGGCCAGCCCCTTGACGGCAGCGCTGCTGTTGGCCTCATGCCGCAGCGCGTCCAGATACAGGTTTTCGGCCAGCGCGTGGTCTCCCTGCAGGTCGCGGATGCTGGCCAGTGTGGTCAGCGCCTCTGTGTTGCCGGGTTGCAGTGCCAGCGCCCGCTCGGCCAGGCTAGCGGCCGTAGATAGTTCGTTCTTCTCGATGGCCCGGTCTGCCTGTCGCAGAAAGCCCCAGAACCGGGCCGTCTCCTGCAGTTCTTTCCATTTGCCCTGGCGGGTCAGCGCATAGGCCTGGCCAAACAGCTCCTGGGCCTGGGCGTGTTCACCCTGGCGCAGACGGATGAGCCCGAGGTTGCCCAGGCTGTCGCCATCGCTGGGGCGCAAGGCCAGTGCGGCCTGGAGCTGTTCTTCGGCCAGTTCGGTGTTGCCCTGGTCCAAAGCTGCCCGTGCGGCATTGCGTGCCAGGTTGGCGGGGTCGCGGGCCGCCCGGGCGGCGCGCTCCACGGCCTGTTGCATGGCGGCCAGGCGATCTTCCATGGCCTGGTCGCCGGGGTAGCGCTGCAGAAAGGCACGCACGCGGGGCAGGTTGGCGGAGGTGTTGGCCAGCCGGTCCATGGCACGGCGCCACAGGTCCTGCAATTGCTGGGCGTTGACGTCGGGTTGCTTGGCCAGCGATTCGATTTCCTGCACCACGGTAGTGGGGTTCTCGCCCTGGTACATGCGCATTTCGAGCTGTGCCAGGCGATAGCGCGATTCACCGGTCTCCTGGTACAGCTTGCCCAGCTGGCGCAGTGAGTCGGCATTGCGCTTGGTGCTGGAGCCGAGGATCTGGTGGTATTCCAGCGCCAGTCCACCCAAGGTAGGGGGGCCTTGCGGGAACAGCTCGCGCGCCAGGTCGGCGGCCTCGGCCTTGCGGCCTGCACGCGCCATGAGGCGCATTTGCGAGAGTTTTTCGCGTTCGCTGCCGTAGACCCGCACCAGGGTCTCCAGCTCCTGAGTCACCGCGTGGCCCGGGTGGCGGCTGCGCAGGGTGTCGAGGATGCGCTTGGCTTCGTCAATTTTTTTCTCGCGCAGCGCCAGGTCGCCGAGCGTGCCCAGTCCCTGCGGCGAATAGGGGTCCATGGCCAGGACCTTGTCCACCAGCTGGCGCGCCATGTCGGGGCGGTTCTTGGAGGCCCACATGCGGGCACCGCTGAGCAGCTCGGCCTCGACGGCCGACGGCGTGCTGGCGTGCACGCCCTGGACTGGGGGCAGGCAGGCTGCGGCCAGCAGGGTGATGGAAGGCAGCCAATGGCGGGGGCGGCGGGGGGCTCGGGTCACGGTTTCCACCGCGCCAGGAGCTGGCCCGTTGCTGTGAAGCGGTACTGCCCCTCGAATGCACCCTGGCCAAACAGGGCCAGCACCTGCTCATAGTAGGCCTTGGGCCGCAGGGGGCGTGCCTCCAGGCGCATGCGCTGCGACTGCAGGGCCTTGTCGTCCCCCATGGCACGCAGAAAGGGCAGCATCGCAGCCGAAAAGCCCGAGGGCGCAGGGCCCGAGGCCTGCCCGGTCAGGATATCGATGGATTCGGGCGGGTAGCCCTGCTCGCGCACATAGCGGGCCATGGGTGCCAGTGTGTCGAGCAGTGCCTTGCGCCCCGGCGCGTCGGCATGCATCACACCTGCCCACAGGTAGACACGGATGGCGTTGTAGGTGCCCTGGCCTTTTTCCTTGCCTTCTGTATCGACCAGAAAGCCCTGTTTGGCGTCGTACACCGTCCAGTCGGGGGTAAAGCCCTTGGGCGATGCGCCACGGATGACTTTGAGCGAGCTGTCCACCAGCTTTTTCCATTGCGGGTCGTAGTCACTGGCGGCCAGCCAGTGCATCAGGTGCATGGGCATGTAGCTGGGGTTCAGGCGCCAGCGGCCGTTGGGCTGCACGAATCCCTTGGGCGCGGGCAGCAGCGTGGGGCCAAGGCCGGGGATGTCGGCGGTTTCCTCCCGCAGCACACGTGCGGCCAGCAGGGCCGAAAGGGCGCGGTAGCTGCGCTCGTTCCACAGCCGGCCGGCCTCGCCCAGCGCATAGGCAATCCACAGGTCGGCATCCGATGCGGCATTGCTATCGATCACACCCCATGTGCCGTCGGGGCGGCGACCCCAGAGCCATGCAGGCAGGCGTGCGGTCATGTCGCCTTCGCAGAGGTTGTTCTCGGTCCAGCGCAGCAGCTTGTCGAACATGGCCCGGTCGTTTGCCACCAGCGCAAAGAAAAGTGCGTAGGACTGGCCTTCGGAATAGGTCTGGCCACCCCCATCATCGTCAGAGACCACGCGGCCGCCTTCGTTGATGAACTGGGCTTTGAAAGCGTCCCAGGCGGGCCAGGCGCTGCGGCCCCCGCCCGCTGCGGCTGGCTGGGCCTGTGCGCCCGGCAAGCAGGCCAGCAGGGCGGCACTGGCGCAGGTCTGCAATACGGCGCGGCGATGAACGGGCTTAGTCATGGTGTGCAGCCAGTCGGCGCCGCGCCATGCTGCGCAGCGCTGCGTAGACAATGAAAGTCAGCAGCAGGCCGGTGCCAATGCCCACGAGGGCCAGCAGCAGCGGATGGCTGTGCATGTGGAACCACAGGCGCTGCCACCAGGGCAGGTCACCCACGTAGTACACGGGCTTGATGCGGAAGCTTTCGATGGCGTCGCCGCGCATCAGTCCCAGGTCGCCACGCAGGCTCTTGATTTTGCCCGCGTCGTTCAGGCCCTGGCTCAGCAGGGACATGGCATCCTTGTCGGTGGCGGTAAGGGCCACCACGCTGCGCCCGCTGCTCAGGGGCGATTCGAAGCCCGTCACGGCTGCCAGCGGGCCTTTGCCCTGCAGCACGGCCTGCCCCCCCGAGGCCGACAGGCGCTGGTGGGGCTCCAGGTTGAAAAGATCGAAGAAAGAACCTATCGCGCGCTCCAGCGGTTGCACCGAACGTGCGCCCGCTGCCAACAGGGCTGGCAGGTGGCTCTTCCATTTTTCAAGCAGGCCGTCGCTGTCACCCTGGGAAATGACCAGGATGTCGGTGTCGGCCGCCTTGTCGGCATCGGCCGCGCTGAGCAGCTTGAAGCGCGTGCCGGGATAGCCGGTGGATGCGCTCATGCGGCCCACGGCCGTGAGAAACACTTCCACGTCGGATGGCGTTGGCCGGTTCGGCAGGATGATGGACGTCTGCGCCAGATCGGGCACCCGCGTGAACGGGAAACCGCTGTTGGCATAGGCCGCCAGATTGGGCATGGCCAGGTAGTGGCGGAAGGCCGTGAGGTCGATGGTGGACTGCGGGTCAATGGCTGCGAACAACTCGGTGGGCGGTGCCGAGCGACAGCGGCCCAGGTCATTGGGCGGGATCTGGAAGGCAAACTGCAGCTGGTTGTCGCCACCGATCATGAAGGCCGGGATCTTCAGGTCCGAACGGGTCTGGGCACTGCTATCGTCAAACAGCGGCAGCATGATGGTGCTCTTGCCACTGGTGCGGTCTTCGCGCGACTGCAGCGGGTAGGACTGGATGAACTGGTTGTTGATCGAGATATTGAGCGCCCCATGGTCCGAGACACTGTTGGGCGTGTAGCGGTAGGTCAGGTCCAGCGGCACACCCTTGGCGTTCCAGGTGAACAGGTCAGGCGCCATGCGGGTGTAGACGTTCACCGTGTCGTTGAGCACCGCGCCGCGCAGCTGAAGCTCCGAAGCGCTGGACACCAGTTCTGCCAGCTTCACAGGCCGTTGGGTCGTGATCCACCGGGGTGCGTCGTACGGCTTGGCCAGGGCCGGGTACTCCAGCGACTTGACGGTGATGCTCTGCCCCGAGAGCGCAGCTTTGCCCAGGGCCAGAGCGTCGGCCGCCATCTGCAACTGCGCATCGTCCTTGCCCAGCACCAGCAGCAGCTTGGCCCCCGGCATGTCGGGGTGTGGCACGACGGACAGCGTGGGTTCTTCCACCGCTGGAAGGGTCTGCAGGAAGGCGGGGCGGTTGTTGTTGGTGGCCAGCACCACGGCGTGCTGGCGGGGCAACTGGTTTTCAAACACCGGGAACTGGTTGCCACGGTAGCCTGCCAGCATGCCGATCCAGCTTGCAACGGAGCCCGACGCCTTGAGTGTGCCCATACTGGGCTTGTCGCCGTACACAAAGGGCAGGTTGACGGGCCGGTTGTCACGTGGGTCGAAGAACGGCGCGGGCAGCAGGGCGAGATCATCGCGCAGCGGGATCTGGCGCAGCGAGAGTTCGAGCTGGCTTTCGTTGCTGATGGTGGCCCACAAGCTCGAATGGTTGGGCGTCTCGCATTCCATCGTGTAGTGGCCGATGAACTGGAAGCGGAAACGGTTGTAGTCGGTGAAGTAGCGTGGGTCGATGTTGAGTTCGACGGTCTGTGGTGTGCCCAGACGCTCCTTGTCGAGGACAAGGGTTTGCAGCGTTTCGTCGTTGAGCATCACCTTGAGGTGCGACAGCACCGGGATCAAGGCCGGCGACAGCGTGAAGGTCAGGCGCAGCCGGGCCGATTCCACCGCTTCGTCGCGCCGCACGCCCACGCCCACACTGGCCTCGCTCTCCACGCCGCGCAGGGCGATGGGGCGCGCCACGCCAAGATCCTTGAGGCTGACCTTCCACTGCCGGGAGGGCAGTGGCGAGGGCGTTGCCACTGTTGCATGGGCTGCACTGGCTCCAGTGTCTGCGGGCGCCACCTTGCTGCGCACCACATCGCGTTCTGCCCTGGCCTGGTTGCGATCCTTGGCCCCGGCGTCACGCGATTTGGAGGACTGTGCATTGGCAACAGGGTGGGGCAGCGAGATCAGGCCGACGGCGATGAGTGCGAGCAGGATGGAGGGCGCGCCGATTTTTTTGGGGCTGGATGTCACGGTGTTCTGGGTGTCTCGTTCCGGGTGAGGGTGGCGTCGTGGGCCTACTTCACCGGTGTGTCATGTGTTTGACAAAGTGTAGCCACGCGTTTCGTCCGCAAATGGTCGGGAGACATTTGTTTGCAATCGCCGCCAGGCCTGGTGGGAGCGTTCCTGCCATGGGTACGAGGCGGGTGTGCGTTTGGATTCATGGGTCAAAAAATGGCCGCCAGAACCACGCGCCATCACACTGCCTCAGCCTTTGGCGGTGGCAATGTGGATCGTGGGATGGTGGCCGTCTGGGGAGACGCATTCGTTGCCGCCTGAGGAGGGCGGACACCAAGGCCGTGTGGCCCGGAGGTCAGAGCCTGCACCAGCAGGCTTCCGGGCGGTGCGCGCGTACTGGCTGCAAGAGTGGGGCAGTTGTTCTGAAAACAAAAAAGCCTGCTACTTATAGGTAGCAGGCTTTTTGTGCCTCTCGGCTTCGATTTGGTGGGTCCTGAGTGACTCGAACACTCGACCTACGGATTAAGAGTCCGCTGCTCTACCAACTGAGCTAAGAACCCAAATCTTTTTAAAATCTGTCTGCGTTGCTGCAGAGCCTCGAATTATGCACTAATTTTTTGGTTGTTAGCAAGTCGGGCCAAAAAATTTCACTGCATCGCGTTGCGGCTGGCCAGTTCCACAAAGAGGCCGCTGTGGTCCAGATCGCCCAGGCCATGCTCGACACCGTCGGCATACAGGGCCTCGAACAGTGCGGTGATGGGGGCATCGAAGCCTGTCTCACGGGCAGTGGCCATGGCGTTGCGTATGTCCTTGAGCTGCACGGCCATGCGGCCCCGGGGGGCGAAGTCGCGCTCCACCATGCGCTGGCCGTGCAGCTGCAGGATGCGGCTGTCGGCAAAGCCGCCACTGATGGCCTCGCGGACCTTGGCCATATCGGCCCCGCCCTTGGCCGCAAACAGCAGCGCCTCGGCCACGGCGCCAATCGTGATGCCCACGATCATCTGGTTGGCCAGTTTGGCGAGCTGTCCCGCACCATGAGGCCCCACATGGGTGGCGCGGCCCAGCGGGGCAAACACGGGCAGTGCGCGCTGAAAATCTTCGGGGCGGCCGCCGACCATGATGGCCAGGGTGCCCGCTTCGGCACCCACGGTGCCGCCGGAGACCGGTGCGTCCAGGTGCGCCACGCCCAGCTCGCCCAGGCGCGCGGCATGGTCACGCGCTTCGCTGGGCTGGATGGAGGCCATGTCGATGAACAGGCTGCCTTTGCGCATGGCCCGGGCGGCGCCCTGGTCAAACAGTACATGGCCGACCACGGGGCCGTTTTCGAGCAGGCTGATCACGATGTCGGCGTCCTGCACGGCTTCTGCGGGCGTATTGTTTACGGTGACACCATACAGGGCCAGCGGCTCTGCCTTCGCACGGGTGCGGTTCCAGGCCCGCACCGGGTGGCCCGCTTCGCTCAGGCGGCGGGCCATGGGCAGGCCCATCATGCCAATGCCGAGAACGGCGATGCGCAGGGGTGTAGTGGTCATGGCGTACTTCTTTTTTGCTGAGATGAAAGGCTGTCTCTGCTGCCATCATGTGCCTTTTTGGTGCACCAGCCTGTCACGGAGCTTGCAGCTTGGAGCGAATGGAAAGATGATGCCCGAAGCTGTTTTTGCCCAAGGAGACATCGCCCATGAGCTTGCCCCTGAACGACCCGGCTTGGCTGGAGCGCATGTACAACAACCGCGCGCTGGTTCCCGACCACATGGACTACCTGCAGCGCTGGGCCCGGGATTCCGCGCAGGTGCGTGCCCAGGTGCCCTGTGTGCTGGATGTGGCGTATGGCACGGGCGTCGGGGAAACCCTGGATGTTTTCCCCTCCACGCGCCCCGCCGGCGCCCCGGTGCCGGTGCTGGTGTTCATCCACGGCGGTTACTGGCGGGCCCTCGACAAATCCGACCATTCCTTCATCGCTCCCCCGTTCAACCAGGCGGGCTTCTGTGTGGTGGTGGTGAACTACGCGCTGTGCCCGGGCACGCCCGAGGCACCGGTCACGATTCCGCACATCGTGCGGCAGATGGAAAAAGCGGTTGCCTGGGTGGCGCGCAACATCGAGGCCCATGGCGGGGATGCGCGGCGCATCACCGTGGCCGGGCATTCGGCGGGCGGGCATCTGGCGGCCATGTTGCTGACCAGCGTGTGGCCGCTGATCGGTGCAGGCCTGCCGGATGGGCTGGTGCGCAACGCGCTGTCGATCTCGGGGCTGCACGACCTGGAGCCTTTGATGCACACCCCTTTTCTGCAAGAGGCGCTGCACCTGACCGACCAGCATGTGCTGCAGGACAGCCCCGCGCGTCTGCTGGCGCCCGAGCACGGCATTCTTTACTGCGTGGCGGGCGGGGATGAGAGCGAAGAATTCCACCGCCAGAATGGCCTGGTGCAGCAGGCCTGGGGTGTTCATTCGGTGCCGCGCTGCCAGGTGCTGCCGGGGCTGAACCACTTCAGCATCCTCGACACCCTGGCCCAGCCCGGCAAGGACCTGCACCACATGGCGCAGAACCTGCTGCGGATGTAGCCTGCCGCGAGGCCGTGGCATGGTGCACGGCGCCCGGCAGGCGCGGGTTTTACATCAGCAGGTGTTCGCCTGCGTTGTCGCCGCCCAGGATCACGTAGTTCACCTTGCGGATGTCCATCAGCTTCTTGCCCCCGGCGTAGCTGATGGAGCTTTGCACGTCCTGCTCCATCTCGATGAGTGTGTTGGCAAGCTGGCCCTTGATCGGCTCCAGGATGCGCTTGCCCTCGACGTGTTTGTATTCGCCCTTGTTGAAGTCGCTGGCCGAGCCGTAGTACTCCTTGAACAGCGCGCCGTCCACTTCCACCGTCTTGCCGGGCGATTCCTCGTGGCCTGCAAACAGCGAGCCGATCATCACCATGCTGGCGCCAAAGCGAATGCTCTTGGCGATGTCGCCGTGGCTGCGGATGCCGCCGTCGGCAATGATGGGCTTGGTGGCCACGCGCGCGCACCACTTCAGGGCCGACAGCTGCCAGCCGCCCGTGCCAAAACCGGTCTTGAGCTTGGTGATGCACACCTTGCCCGGGCCCACGCCCACCTTGGTGGCATCGGCGCCCCAGTTTTCCAGGTCGATCACGGCCTCGGGGGTGGCCACATTGCCCGCAATCACAAAGGACTTGGGCAGCTTGTCCTTCAGGTAGCCGATCATGTTCTTCACGCTGTCGGCATGGCCGTGGGCGATGTCGATGGTGATGTACTCGGGCGTGAGGCCCAGGGCCACCAGCTGGTCCACGGTGTCGTAGTCGGGCTGCTTCACGCCCAGCGAGATGGATGCGTAGCAGCCCTGTGCGTGCATGTCCTTCACGAACTGGACGTTGTCCAGGTCAAAGCGGTGCATCACGTAGAAGTAGCCGTTCTTCGCCATCCAGGTGCAGATTTTTTCGTCCACCACCGTTTTCATGTTGGACGGCACCACGGGCAGGCGGAACGAGCGCCCGCCCAGCTCCACGCTGGCATCGCATTCCGAGCGGCTTTCCACCCGGCACTTGCGCGGCAGCAAAAGGATGTTGTCGTAGTCGAAGATTTCCATGAGATTCCAAGCTCCTTTGAAAGGCGCTGCCAAACCATTTCAGCAGCGTGGGGCGCTTGGCTTGGGACCGGCTTGGTTTGTGGGCGGGGCCGTGGTGGCCGCTCCGAGCCCCGCAATGCGCGGGCACAAAAAACCGGGCGACAAGAAACTTGGGCCCGGTGATTGATTCTACCCGCCTGTGCGGCAGACCCTATAACACTGATGGTATGAGCGGTATCACGGGCGCCGCCGATGCGGCCGGTGTCACTGGCAGCGGGACTGCGCAGCGGCCACCACGCGGCCCTGGGCGTCCTGCACCCAGCCCACCAGGCGCAGGTGCTCTGGCTTCGCCCCCTCGGGGATGCGCACCGGGCGCATCTCCTGCTGCTTGAATTGCTCTGTTTTTGATAGCTTTTTGCCTTTATCCCATGCGCCGAGAAGCATGTTTCTGACCACATTTCTGGGCACTGCAGTGCCATCGGTTCCGGCAGGCACGGATTCGACCAGCGCCAGGTGAAAACGCCAGGGGCCGTGCTGGCGCGCGGCGCGGGCCGGCGTGAAGGTGATGGCGGCGCCCATGTAGTCGTTGAACGGCGGGCCCTGCGCCACGCGCAGTTGCGCAGGGGCTGCTGATTCAAGGGCTGCGATGTGCACGTCGGTGCGTGCAGGCACGGGGCGGGCCAGCGTGTCCAGGCGCGCCAGGGCATCGCCGTTGGCAGCAGCCGACAGGGGCGCGTCGTCGCCCAGGGCGCCGGGCACGATCCAGTCCAGCACCACGGCATGGCCCTGGGCGGACGGGGCAGGGGCGGCCGGGTCGGTCCAGCAGGCTTCGCAGTCGGCGTTGATGAAGCGCTCGAACACCGCCACGGGCTGGGGCGCGCCGTCGCTGCTGCAACTGGCCTGGGCCCAGGCGCCGGGGGCGTAAGAAAGTGCCAGCAGCAGGCCGGCCAGGGTAGGAGCAATGTTTTTCATGGGGGGCGGGGCAGGGGCGGGGGCGCTTTCTACAATGGCCGGATGTTCCCACAAGACCTGTTTTCGGGTGCGCCGTCGCCTTCCCCCGCCGGTGCCGCCCCGGCCCCCGCACCTTTGTCCCCCCTGCTGCAGAACCTGAACGACGAGCAATTGGCCGCCGTCACCCTGCCCGCAGGCCATGCGCTCATCCTGGCGGGCGCGGGTTCGGGCAAGACCCGCGTGCTCACCACCCGCATTGCCTGGCTGCTGCAAAACGGCCACGCCACACCCGGCGGCATCCTGGCCGTCACCTTCACCAACAAGGCCGCCAAGGAGATGGTGGCCCGCCTGTCGGCCATGCTGCCCGTGAACGTGCGCGGCATGTGGATCGGCACCTTCCACGGCCTGTGCAACCGCCTGCTGCGCGCGCACCACAAGGCGGC
>OGCL01000402.1_pt1 | contig 47455 bp, 48 predicted proteins | sample 1570041 | NCBI WGS metagenome assembly OGCL01 (sample SAMN06266162, study PRJEB24511) | hot springs metagenome | isolation source: Hot spring water | place: South Africa: Limpopo | collected 2015-06-22 | reverse complement strand
GTTTCTCAAATTCGTGACCTATCCCTTGAGCAACTCGAAACCTTAGGAGAAGCGCTCTTAGACTTTCAAACGCTGCCTGACCTAGAGGCATGGCTGAGAATTCGCCCCCATTAAATAACGCACCCTCACACCAGCACACTTCTCCAACATTAAGTCCTGAAACGATTACAGCGTAGGACTTATCGTTCCTTAAACTCCTCAGAAGTTAAAAATAAGGGACGTGAGTTTTTATACCCTAGATCATTCACAATCCCAGTAGCCCCATGAGTAGCAGAAAGATATTGATAACAACAGCCATAATAGCCATAGTTCTGAAGAAGTGGTGCGAAGGGAACTAGGGATCTAACCTGCCATTTTCCAGATCCGTGGATAAGAACTATTCTGGCTCCCGTTTGGTGGCTTCGGGTTTCAGCCAAATAATGCGCCGCTGGTTAGCCGCAATTAGGTTGGCATCCTCTTGGGCAATGCGCTGGCGAGCTTGGGGTTGGCGATCGCGCTCCTGCTCCAGTTTAAGCTGGGTGACCCGCTGCTCGAGCTGCTGAACCTCCGCCTCAAGGGCACGCAGTTTCTCTAACTGACTGAGGTGGTGGGGAATTATTTTGGCGATCGCCACCAAGGCAAACGTTAGCAGTACTGTGTTCACGCCAATTTTGGCCGCCGCCTCCCAAACCGCTGGCGGAACTGTTGCAGATGATGATGAGCGAGCCATGGCGATGAGCGTCAGTAACGATAGTCTTTAGTATAAATAATTAGCATAAATAGCAAAGGCAGCCCCCACGTTATCATGGTAACTTTATGGGGAACTGCCGCAATCAAAACCGTTGCAGTTAGCGTTGTAATTGCTGATGTGGCAATAGCGGAACGGCTATTTGTACAGTTCTGCCGAAAGGCGGAAGGCCAGCACCGCAGGCAGTAGGGCAATTACAAGGGCAACATAAACTTGGGTATCGGTCAGTGCCATGAACGACTCCTTATGGGCAAACGAATGGGCGATCAAGTGCTGTATTTATTAGTCCATAGGACCTTACCTTTGGCAACGGTTGCTCATAGTTTGTAACATTTATTCGGGTTTGACGGTGGCAGTTGGCCACCAGCGCAGCAGACGGCGCGGCAGCAGGGTGATTCCGGTGCCGATGAGCGCTAACAAACTCAGACCCACCACCAAGATATACAACGGGCGACCCGCCTCTCCCCAGTAGGTGCCCTGATGCAAGCTGAGAAAGATCGCGGCCTGTTCTTTTGACAGTCCCAGCCAGTTGCGCCCTAAGCGATAGGCAATGCCCGTGGTGGCACTGATCAATAGGGGCAGGGCGGCTAGACCAGCCACGAGATGGTGGATCTGGCGTGAGCCTGTCTTGGCCGGTAAGGGACGCCCCCATAGGAGCACCAGCCCGGTCATCAGAATAGCGAGTAGGCCAAGACCTGTGGCCAAAACGTAGATCGGTACCCCCAACTGACCTAGGTAGCGACCTTCGTGCAATGTCATCATCGCACGGCCAAAGTCTTTAGATAGCCCCAACCAACTGCGCCCCAGCCGATGGGCCATTCCTGTAGTGGCGCTGATGAGCAAGGGGATAGCAAAGATCAGTACCAGTCGTTGATGCCACTGGCTGCCCCACCGCAGCAGGTGTTGTTTGAGGGAACTCATGGGGTGGCCTCCAACGCCGTTTTGGCCTGTAGGGGCAGTCTCAGCGTAAAGGCTGTGCCGTGATCACTGGTGGCGGGGTAGGGGCTGGTTACCGTCAGGCTCAGACCATAGGGACGCAGCAACTCTTGGGCGATCGCCAAGCCCAAGCCTGTCCCTTCCACCTCACCCCCGGCCTGAACACCGCGATACCCCCGGGTAAACAGGTGTGACTGCACTGCTGCCGGAATGCCGCAGCCGGTGTCCCAGACCATGATCTCTAGGTGCTCGTCCGTTAGCCCTAGACGCAGGCCAATGGTTCCCCCCGCTGGCGTGTACTTAAAGGCATTATCCAAGAGGTTGCCGATGACGTCTTGGCACACCCGCCCCTCTAGCCATACCGCTGGAATCGTATCCGGCATCTGCACCTCAAAGGTTTTGGCTTCCATTTCGGCACGGGCGTGAGCCGCCGCAATCAGAGGCATCAGGGCTGAGCGCAGATCTAGGGGCGTTCCCGCCAACGGTAGGGGTTGTGCTGCTCCAAGGGCAGGGAATTCCGCCTTTTGTTGGCGATAATCATTGAGCAGTGCCATCAACCGTTCTGTTTCTTTGGCAATCCCTTCGGCAAGCGGGCGGCCACGATGGTTTAGCTCTAGGCGTTTCAGGAGTAGCTTGACAAAGGTGCGAATGGCGGCAACGGGGTTGCGCAGTTGGTGCAGAACATCTTCAAAGTGCTGCTGTTGCTGTGCTAGGGTGTCGGCGGTGGAGGAATGGCTAAGCCACTGTTGCCGCTGGTCTAAAACACAGGCGATCGCCAAGGTTTGAGCCACCTGCTCAAGCTGAGCCTGCTCCGCGGCCAGCCATGGTTGCTGGGTTCGCTGAGCCACCAATACCCCCAAGACCCAGTTTTGGTACATCAAAGGTAACAGCAGTTGATTAGCTAACGAGGAGACGACGTGGGTTGGCGTGGTTGTCAAGGCGGCTGACGGCAGGGCAACGGAGGGAGGGAGAGCCGGGGGGGAGCTAGCCTCAGGATAAACGGCAACCGGTGCCCAAGAGGGGCGATCGCTAAGGGTTTCGCTCAAATATACCGCCAGTGAGGAGGCCCCCAACGTCGTGACAATCAAGTGTAGTTGGGCACGGCACAGGGCAACAAATTCTTCACTGGCGGGCCAGAGCATTTAGGAACGTCCCTCGGAGTAACTCGACGTGGAGTGGGGTAGCAGTGCCTGAAATTCACCAACCCCTGTTGTATATTCTTCCAGTAATTGCTTTTCAATAGGTAGCAGATTGGGGTCTAGATCAGCTTCCTGCTCCCGCAGGGTTTCTTCGATTAAGTTCATCTGACCCTCCGCTTCCACCAATGCGGCCAATAGTTCCTCATTGGCGGGTGCCCCGTCCGTTTGGCTCGCCAATACTTGGTAGCGATCGCGCAGTTCGTTGAGTTCCTGCTGCAGGGCAAGCTTTTCGGCACTCAGTTGGTCGGCCATTTGCTTGTAGTACTTAAACGCCATCAAAAAGGGAACGAGTCGCTCCCGTAGCGTCATGTGATCAATATCCAGTTTGGTATAGCGCTCTGCCAGTTGGCTGTAGGCTTGGCACAGACGTAGATAACGTTGGCTGAGATTATCCATAGGTGATTGCTAAATAATGGCTGTGGGGGCGCTACTCTTCCATCATAGGCAGGCAACGCCTTGCTCACTATTGTGGCCGCTTAACAAATTGCAACAGTGTAACCGACGTTACGAAATTCTCAGGTTTTGCGGGGATCACCTTGGCTGACAAGGGCCAGTGCCCAAATGGCCATGGGTCGCAGGTACATACAGGCGCGAAAGGTGCCCTGGGCAGTAATGGCTTCGGGGGTACGAAATTGCAGCCCATTCTCGTAGATTTGGCGCACCACCACTGCCGCCAGTTGCCAAGCTTCTGTGGTCATGCCACTCTGCCACAGGAATGCCGCTAGGCCAAAGTTAATGCCAATCCACACCTCAAGGGGATGGGTGGCGTGGGGGTTCTCCGGCTGACCGTTAGGCAGCAACCCGTTCGCAGCGCCAAACTGGCCGTTGTGAAACTGCAAGAAGCAGGTGTCGTAAATGGTGGCAAGGGCTTTGCGGGCGCACTCAGGCGGCACAATATCCGGCAGACCCAGCAGTTTGGCGTAGAATTGGCCACAGAGTTGATCCGCCATGATGACCTCGGAACCACTGCCCGTGTCAAGGCGGTAGTAGCTGCCGTTCCACAGCAGTTCCTGGTAGCGGGGGCGAGCCTGTTTCAGCCACCGGTTGTAGGTCTCGGCTTCCGGTTGATCAAGCACCTTAGCCAAGGCGATCGCCGCTTCGAGGGCCGCTAACCACAGCCCCCCACAGTAGGCACTCACCCCCTGCAATGTCCAGTCATCGTAGGTTTGATCGGGGGCACCGCCATTTTCCGGTAGGCCATCCCCATCCCGGTCAAATTGTTTGAGGTACTCTAAAGCAGCCACCACCGCCGGCCAGCACTCACGGGCAAAGGCTAGATCCGTCCCCCCAGTGAGCAAAAAATCCCGATAGACCAATAGGACAAAATCGGAGCCAAGGTCTTTCCAGAGGTTGCAGTCTTGGTAGGCGGTATAGTTGGTGCGCTCCCAAGGGTGCTCGTTCGGCGCACCCAGATCGTGGGGCACCGCATTGGCCACTTTGCGCGGCGCTTTGTAGGCGGTCTCGGGATTGCCCCGATAAAAATAGCCAATAATCCGCGGCGTTGGGTCAGCGGTAGGGATGGCGCGGGCAAAGGCGCGCATCACTGCTTTTTCCAGTTCCGGCCACAGGTGCAGCAGGGCAAAGGAACCGTAGAGGCGCACATCTAGGCTTTCGTACCAGCGGTAATCCAAACACTCGAGGACACCAAACTGCCCCATCGGGTCGCGATCGCTGGCGGCACTCCAGAGGGTTCCACCGCTGCTGAGGACGTACAACTCGTTGCACAGCGCCATTTTGAACCAGTCGGGCCAGTGGGGATACTGCAAAATGGGCTGCTGCCATGCCTGAATCTGCTGCTGCCATTGGCGATACTGTTGCAGGCCCCGGGCGGCGAGGGTGACGGCGTTTTGACCGGAGCGATCGCAAAAATCCGTATAGCGACGGTAGTAAATGACCCCCTTACCAAACTCCGTGACCGGCAAATCCCACGCCAAGATAACGGGAATCTCAACCGTATCCCCCGGCGCCACCCAGAAGCGCAGGGCAAAGGCCGCGGCAATTTGTTCACTGCCTTGGGCAGGCGTTGGATCAGTACTATTGGGCAGGGAACCATCTGCGGCAAAGGCGTGCCAGAGGTCAGCCCCATCGCCATCGGGATTCCAGCGGTTGTGCCAGAAAAACTCCCCTAAACCGGTCGGCACAAGGGCAGCCCATTCCCCATCGCCCTCTTGGGGGGGATCAGCCGGGGGCGATCGCCGCAGTCGCCAGCCTTGATACTGGACGGTTTGGACAATTTCGTTAACATTACCCTCACTTTGCCGCCAGCAAGGGGTGTAGGTATAAACCGGACTGCCATCATCCCGAATCTCAATGGCGGAGGAGGGGGTGGCATTGGTAAACCAGCCAACCATATTTTGCCATGAGAGCATGAGGCTGAGGGTTAACGACTGGGCAGTAGGATTGTGAAACCGCCACACAAAGACTGCCAGCGGATAGCTGGTCTCTTGGTAGTTGTGGGGCAAAATGGGCGAGAACTGCTCACAACTAACTTGGGCCTTAAAGACCCCCTTGTAGGCAAAGCCACTGCGGGGGTAGCGAGCACTGTAGCTGCCCTTTCCTGCCGGATACCACTGCCAAGCGGTCAAGGTGCCATCGGTGGCGGGGCTGCCAAACGCATAGGCACCGCTGCCCTGCTCAAAGAGGCTAAATTGACAGGCGGGTACGGCTTGAAAGAGGTGCTCCCCCCCGTCTAAATGCCAAAGGTTAAAATCCCCCGCCGGGGAGCGCCCAATACAGCCAGCGCCAAACCCCCCGAGGGGCATCCCATGCCAAGGGCCATCGTCAAGGTTACTGCCGTAGCGAACCCGGTAGGGTGCCTCCCACCCTTGGGCGATCGCCCGAGTCCAGGCACAATTGGCCGCCTCAATGACGTGATCGTTTAGGTGATTGTTTAGGTGATCGTTTACGTGATCGTTCACACCGGTCTGCCCAACATTGGCTCAATTGATCATAAACCCCCTTGGACGTTCCAAAGGGGGCAAAGGGAGTTTTAGGAGGGGCTGATGTCACCCCCCGTTGTTGTGCAACGACGTCGCCTACTTGGTCTCGGAGAACTCAGCATCGATCACATCATCGTCGCCGCTGCTGGTGCCACTACCACCGCCGCTAGAAGCGCTGCTGGCCGTGCTGTCGCCACTTTGATAGACACTGGCACCCACACTGTAGAGGGTTTGCTGTAGCTCCTGCATCAGAGATTTGACCCGCTCAAAGTTAATGGACTCCACCGGTTTTTTCTCGGTCTCGCTACCAATTTCCGAACGCAGATTGGCAATGAGGGCAGTGAGCTTATCTTTGTCACCGGAGGCAACTTTATCCCCCACCTCGGCTAACTGCTTCTCGGCTTGGTAACAGAGTTGCTCCGCTTGGTTCTTGGTTTCGATTTTTTCCCGTTTTTCTTTGTCAGCAGCGGCGTTCATTTCCGCTTCCCGCACCATCCGCTCAACATCCTCTTTAGGGAGCGTGGAAGCGCCGGTAATGCTGATGGACTGCTCTTTGCCGGTACCTTTGTCACGGGCCTTGACGTTGAGAATGCCATTGGCATCAATGTCAAACGTCACTTCAATTTGGGGCACACCCCGCGGTGCCGGTGGAATGCCATCCAAACGGAACGTCCCTAGGCTCTTGTTATCACTGGCCATTTCCCGCTCACCTTGGAGAACATGGATTTCCACATTGGTTTGGCCGTCCACCGCGGTAGAGAACACCTCCGATTTTTTGGTGGGGATGGTGGTGTTGCGGGGGATAATTTTGGTCATGACACCGCCTAGGGTTTCTACCCCCAAGGAGAGGGGAGTCACATCCAGCAGCAGAATATCCTTGACTTCGCCCGCGAGCACCCCTGCTTGAATTGCCGCACCAACGGCTACCACTTCATCCGGGTTCACGCTTTGGTTGGGGTCTTTGCCCAGCGATCGCTTGACAAGCTCTTGAATGGCGGGAATGCGGGTAGAACCTCCCACCAACACCACTTCGTCAATTTGGTCTTTACTGATTTTGGCATCTTTGATGGCTTGCTCCACCGGCACACGGCAGCGCTCGATCAAATCAGCGCAGAGTTCCTCAAATTTGGCGCGGGTGAGCGTCATATCTAAGTGTTTAGGACCATCTTGGGTGGCGGTAATAAAGGGCAGGTTAATTTCGGTTTGGGTAACGCTGGATAGCTCAATTTTGGCTTTCTCCGCCGCCTCGGTCAGCCGCTGTAGGGCCTGCTTATCTTTGCGCAAGTCAATCCCTTCTTGGGCGCGGAAGGTTTCTGCGAGGTAATCAACGATTTTTTTGTCGAAGTCGTCACCCCCGAGGTGGGTGTCTCCCGAGGTGGCGAGCACTTCAAACACGCCATCGCCTACTTCAAGAATCGACACGTCAAAGGTGCCACCGCCAAGGTCAAACACTAGGATGGTTTCATTACTTTTGCGATCTAAACCATAGGCCAGCGAGGCGGCGGTGGGTTCGTTAATAATCCGCAGCACCTCAAGACCGGCAATCCGCCCGGCATCTTTGGTGGCTTGGCGTTGCGAATCGTTAAAATAGGCGGGGACGGTAATCACCGCTTGGGTGACTTCTTCGCCGAGGTATTTGCTGGCATCTTCTTTGAGCTTGCGCAGCACTTGGGCAGAAATTTCTTCGGGGGCAAATTGCTTACCCTGGGCCGGGCAATCTAACTTCACATTGCCGTTGACGTTTAACACTTTGTAGGAAACTTCAGTGGTTTCGTGAATGACTTCATCAAAGCGGCGACCAATGAAGCGTTTGACGGAGTAGAAGGTGTTTTCAGGGTTCATGACCGCTTGCCGTTTGGCAATTTGACCCACGAGGCGATCGCCATTTTTGGTGTAGGCGACAACGGAGGGGGTTGTCCGAAACCCTTCTGCATTGGCAATAACCGTAGGCTTGCCCCCTTCCATAACGGCCACACAGGAGTTGGTGGTTCCAAGGTCAATTCCGACAACTTTTGCCATAGCGACTAAAACTCCCTTTGCAGGCTAACTTTGATCTGGGGCACAACACCCATAGGGGGGTTAACCCTCTCTTTATCCATAGTGCGATCGCCCCCCCCTGAAGCAAAAGGGGGATTTACCGAACCTAGGCCGGGTGGGTGACCGCGTAGGGCAGGGGATCCTCTAGCCCCAAGGCAGCAAAGGCCGCCAAGCGCAACCGACAGGCATCACACCGACCGCAGGCGAGGGGGGCCTCGTCACTATAGCAAGACCAGGTTTGCGCCCACGGTACCTCGTACTCATTGCCAAGGCGAATAATGTCTGCCTTATGCAGATCAATGAGGGGAGCCATAATCTCGATTGGTTGACCTTCCCGCCCCTGCTTTGTACCAAGGCGATATATTTCCTGCATGGCCGCAATATAGTCGGGCCGACAATCCGGATAGCCGGAATAGTCAAGGGCATTCACACCAAGGTGCACCGACTCGGCACCGATGGCTTCGGCGTAGGCAAGGGCAAAACTCAGGAAAATGGTATTGCGGGCGGGCACGTAGGTGACGGGAATCTCTTGGCTCATGGCCTCTAGGTCGCGATCGCGGGGCAGATCAATCCGGCGATCGGTGAGGGCAGAGCCACCCCACAGTCTTAGATCAAACTGAATCACGTGATGTTCTCGGACACCAGCGGCGGTGGCGATCGCCCCTGCGGCGGCCAACTCCTGCCGATGTCGCTGCCCATAGTCAAAGGAAAGGGCATAGCATACATAGCCCAAGCCCTTGGCGCGAAATAACACCGTGCTGGAGTCTAGCCCCCCGGAGAGCAACACTACTGCTTTTTGCATCGTCATTAATCTGCGTCAAATAACCATGAAAAACTTTACATTTGGCAATGCTGTGGTAGCATCTTTCTGAAAATGCTACTGAAGGGGTGGCCAACGCCGAATCATTCCACGGTTGCGTTTAAGGGGTAAACAGAGGAGTGAAACAACAAATAATGAGTTCTGCCGTCCGTCCCCAGCCCGACCCGCTGCGCATTGGTGTGATTGGTGTTGGCAATATGGGGCAGCACCACACCCGTGTTTTGAGTTTACTCAAAGATGTAGAGTTAGTGGGCATTTCCGACGTTAATTTAGAACGCGGAATTGATACAGCCAGCAAATACCGTATTAAATTTTTTGAAAATTATATTGATCTACTCCCCCACGTTGACGCAGTCTGTATTGCCGTACCGACCCGCTTGCACCACGAGGTAGGTATTACCTGCCTGCGCCACGGAGTACACGTGTTGGTGGAAAAGCCGATTGCTGCCAGTATTAGCGAAGCGGAGTCGTTGGTCAATGCCGCGGCGGAGTGCCAGTGCATTCTCCAGGTGGGGCACATCGAGCGGTTTAACCCCGCGTTCCAAGAGTTGAGTAAGGTACTGCGCACCGAAGAAATTCTGGCGGTAGAAGCGGATCGGATGAGTCCCTACTCAGATCGTGCCAATGATGTGTCTGTGGTTTTGGATTTGATGATCCACGACATTGACCTGCTGCTGGAGCTAACCAGTTCGCCAGTGGTGCGCTTAACCGCAGCGGGGAGTCGCTCGGCCAACTCCGGCTACCTCGACTACGTCACTGCCACCCTTGGCTTTGCCAACGGGATTATTGCCACCCTTACCGCCAGTAAAGTCACCCACCGGAAACAACGGCGCATTGCCGCCCACTGTAAAAATTCCCTCACGGAAGCTGACTTTCTCAAAAACGAAATCTTAATTCACCGCAAAACCACCGCCAGTTGTAGCGCCGATCACGGCCAAGTGCTCTATCGCCAAGACGGTCTCATTGAAAAGGTCTATACCAGTAACATTGAGCCACTGCACGCCGAGCTAGAGCATTTCGTCAGTTGTGTCCGCGGTGGGCAGCCACCGTCGGTGGGGGGAGAGCAAGCACTCAAGGCGCTGCGCCTAGCCAGTCTGATTGAACAGTTAGCCCTCGACGGCCACAGTTGGGGACAGCTAGATGCTTCGCTTTCGGGGGTCATCTACGCCTAGTGCCCCCTCAGGAGGAGGCCTGATAGCGGTTCCCGGGGTGCTGTTGCACCACCCCTAGCAGTTCTAAGGCCATAAGTTCTGCCGCTACAATGCCGGGGGCAAGGGCAACGGCTTGCACAATCTCGTCAAAGGCAATGGTGGCGCTTTGGCGGGTCACACTCAGGTGGCTGAGGGTGTCGAGAATCTGCTGCTGTTGCGGTGTGAGTTGTGGCGGAGCAGGAGCACTGGTGGGGGCGAGAGGTGGCATTTGCCCGAGTTGTTGCAGGAGTGCCTCTTCCCCCAAAATAATCTGGGCACCTTGGTTGACGAGGCTGAGGGCACCTTTGGCACGATGGTTATCGAGATGCCCGGGCAGAACATAGACATCGCGGCCGTACTCCGCCGCATAGCGGGCGGTAATTAGAGCGCCGGATTTGAAGGGTGCTTCGACGATAATGACGGCACGGCACAGCCCGGCAATGATGCGGTTACGACGGGGAAACTGGGCGCGATCGGGGGGGGTGCCACGGCCATACTCACTCAGGAGCGCCCCTCGCTGCACCAATTGCCAATAGAGATTCTCGTTTTCTGGCGGGTAAATCATATCCACGCCGGTGGCCAAGACCGCAAGGGTGACACCGCCACTTTCAAGGCAGCCCCAATGAGCTTCGGCATCAATGCCAGCGGCCATGCCAGAAACTACCACGAAACCAGCTTGGCCTAGGCAATGCCCCAGTTTACGCGCCCAACGCCGACCGTACTCCGATGGGTCACGGGTGCCCACAAGGGCGATCGCCCCCTGGGGTGGGTTAGCGGCGCCAGGTGCCAATTTGCCGCCATAGTACAGAAGGGGGGGTGGATCGGGAATTTCGGTGAGTAAGGGGGGGTAGCCGCTGCCGCCATAAACCCAATGCTGCGGGTTCTGCCGCGAGTGGGCGGCGTAAGCATCTGCCGGGGTACAGGTTAGGCGCTGTTGCTCAATCGCCGCCAGCAGTTTTGAGCCAATGCCCTCAACCGTTCCTAGGGTCGGTAGGGGAGCCTGCCATGCGGCTTCTAGGGTGCCAAACCGCTGTCGCAGTCGCTGTAGCAGCACCGGCCCAATGCCGGGAACCTGCGCCCAGCTATACCAGTAGGCGGCATCCGGGGGCACAGGCGATCGCTAGTAGGCTTCCTGAAGCTCGTAAAAATCAGGGGTAATGTAATCCTTCCGCAGCGGCCAGCCCACCCAGTCTTCGGGCATCAACAGCCGCTTCAGATGGGGGTGCCCCTCATAGACAATGCCAAACATATCGTAGGATTCCCGCTCCTGCCAGTCCGCGGTTTTCCAAATCCAATAGACGGAAGGAATGCGGGCATCGTCTCGCGGCACAAAAACCTTGAGGCGAACCTCTGCCGGGCGATCCGCATTATCGGAGAGCTTAATCAGGTGGTATGTGCTCACGAGGTCTTGGCCAGGCCCCAGATCGTAGGCCGCTTGGCACTGCAAATAGTTAAAGCCATCGGCGTAAAGGGCTTGGCAGACCGCCAGCAGGCGATCGCGATCCACCTTGAGCAATTCAACCTGCGAGGCATCAAGGCCAAGGTACTCCACCGTCAGGTTTTGGGACTGCAACCAGCGGGCAACAGGGCCAGCCTCAACAATGGGGGCATCGAGAGTATCGGTCATGGTTAGGCTCCAACACGAATGCAGAACAGATTGCTTGGGGGAAAGGCTATGACCACTCGAGGGCACCTTTGCGCCATGCATAGACCAGCGCAACGACCAGAATGGCAATAAATATCAGGGCTTCAATAAAGGCGAGTAGCCCCAACTGGTGAAAGGCCACCGCCCACGGATACAAGAAAACCGTTTCCACGTCAAAAATGACAAAAACCAGTGCAAACATGTAGTAGCGCACATTGAACTGAATCCAAGCGCCACCAATGGGTTCCATGCCCGATTCATAGGTGGTCAGGCGAATCATCCGGTTCGATTTGGGGCGCACCAAGGCAGAGGCCCCAAGGGCAAGGACGGGTACCAGCCCACAAATAATCAAAAAACCAAGGAAATACTCGTAGCCTGTGAGAACAAACACCGTTGCAGCGCACCTTTCTTATGTTGAAGTCGCTACCATTTTGACACACTCCCCCAGCAATCGCTAGGCTAGGGATCAATAGAAAAAACTAAATTCACTAATAGTAAATCATTAGCTATGTCAGATGCTGCTGTGTTGTGCCTCGGTGAAGTGCTTTTTGACTGCTTGGAAGTGGCCAACGAACCCCGCCAGTGTTTTTTGGGGGGGGCACCCGCTAATGTGGCCTGTGGTTTGGTCAAGCTGGGGGTGCCGACGGCCTTTTTGGGGGCGGTGGGGGATGATCCCCTAGGGGCGCAGGCAACATCTGCTCTAGGGGCAATGGGCGTGGATGTGAGCGGCATGGAAACGGTGGCCGGGGTTCCCACGCGGCAAGTGCGGGTTCGCCTCAATCCGGCGGGCGATCGCCAATTTGTCGGGTTTGCCCCTGAGGATGCCCCGGTGTTTGCTGATACCCAATTCCTTGGCAGCCGCGTGCGTCCTGAGCAACTCAACGCGACCCGCTTTTTGGTGAGCGGCACCCTCGGCTTAGCGGCTGAGCCAACGGCAACCACATTGGGTAGCCTCGTGGCACAACTGGCGGCTCAAGGCAAACCGATTTTCATTGATGCCAATTGGCGACCCATTTTCTGGCCAGATACCGCAACCGCCCTCGCCCACATTCCACCCTTTTTAGCCACGGCGCAGTTTCTGAAATTAGCCAAGGAGGAAGCGGAGCTATTTTTCTCTGGCAGCGATCCCCAACTGGTGTATCGTCACCTCTGGGGTGAGGAGGGCGATCGCGCGGTAGTCATTACCGATGGCGGTGACCCGATTCACTACTGCTGGCATGGTCACTGCGGCACCATTATTCCCCCCGCCATGCCCGTGGTCGATACCACAGGTGCTGGGGATGGCTTTGTGGCGGGCTGGCTGTACCAATTAGTCAATGCCACGCCTGCGGACTATCGTCAACCCCAGTGGCAGCAGGCCTGTTTAGAGTTTGCCGCAGTTGTTGGTGCCTTGGTCACCACCCAAAAGGGAGCCATTACGGCCCAGCCTACCCTAGCAGAGGTTAAAGCGTGGCTTCGGGATCATCCTCAAAGAAAAATAGAGAGGCCGTAACCGTCGCTGGAGTCGCCACAGCATGAAGGGAGGGAGTTGCTTGTTTTACGGCGGCAGGTGCCGTCGCCAACGGACAGGCACGCCAAAATCCTCGCACTGGCACATTGAGTTTTTCACAGGTTCCCCCCCGGCGCCCTTCCGAGTGGTAGAAGGCGCAAAAGCGGCAGGTGGTGGGAGTGAGCACTGGGCTGTCCATTGCGGGGATCAACTCCAAATCATGAAATCTCTACCTCCATCCTAAGAAATTGCCACAGCCCAATTTTTCGCTGATCAGGGGCGCAAAGGATGACTGGAGGCCACTTTTAGCGATCCCCGCTGCCAAAAGGGGCTTTTAGAATCTTTTCATACTCCCGCAACATTCCGTAATATCACGGATATAATTCGTACAAATTTGTACAAAAACGATAAAAAGGGTCATGCTGCCACCAGCACAACCCATAATTTATATTTTCTAAAAAATAAGCTAACGGACGGCGCTAGGGGTGGGGGCTTTCACCGGCAGTAGGAACAGCTTAATCATCTGGGTGAGGTTAGATAGGTATAGGGGCAGCTTTTTCAGGAAGCCACCCCCCGTCTGACTAATGTTGCTGAGCTTGGCATTGTTCTCAACGCACTTCTCAAGGCGTGCATAAAACTCGGGGTGATCCACATCTAAAATAATGGGGAAGACCCGCCCCGCCGTCTCATTGGTTTTAGCAATGACCTCGCGATCGTACTCGCGGGCATCGAGGCCAATAGCGGCATAAAACTTCGCCCGCTGCAAGTCGTTGAGGTACATGGTGGCAAACACCGACAGCAGGAAGAAGCGGCACCAGAGGGTGGGGGGCAACCAGCAGACCATAAAGTAGCGCGCCCATTTCCGACCCGAGAGGGAGAGGGGAATCTCTTTAATTTTTTGCCAGAGGGTACGGGGGCGATCCAACATCTGGGGTTGCGAGCGCATAATGGCATCAAAGAAATCGCCGTGGCGGTTTTCGTCTTGGCACCAATTTTCAAAGAAGCGGAAAATGGGGTAGATGCGGTGCTCCGGATGCTTCTCAAGGTGGCGATAGATGGTGATGTACCGCCAGTAGCCAATTTTTTCAGAAAGGTACGTGGCGTAGAAAATAAACTCTGGCTCAAAGTAGGTGTAGCTGCGGCTCTGGGTTAAAAAGCCTAAGTCTAGGGACAAGTTAAAGTCCGACATGGCCTTATTCAGGAAACCCGCATGACGCGCTTCATCCCGAGACATCAAGGCAAAGCATTCCGCCAAGACCGGATTGCGATCCTTCAGCTTGCGGCTGAGTTCCTTATACAGCAAAAAACCAGAAAATTCTGCCGTGCAGGAGCGCTCAAGGAATTCAATAAAGAGTTGCCGTGTTTCACCGTCAATATGATCCCACGATTGCTCGAACTCGGCATCCCGCACAAAGTGGTGGCGATTGTAGTCGGTGCGGAACTCTTCTAGGATGGCCTGAAGCTCTGCCTCATTTTCGGTAATGCTCATTGCCGCCATCGCTTCAAAATCGGTGGTGTAGAAGCGGGGGGTGAGGATGGTTTCTTGAGCCGGAGCCTTGACTCCGGGGCGCAGTTCTTCAAACTCGGGTTTGGCTACGGTATTGACCATAAACGGCTGTGTCTCGCTGTTGCTAACGGCACTCTATAGAGATGGTAGCGAAAATACGACACTCGATTACAGGTCATTACAGAACCGTTACATTCCGCTAGCGATGAAACCAGCGGCTGAGCAGGTTTTGGAGGCGATCGCTCCAGGAGGCAGACCAAGTAGCCGGAACAGGTTGCGCTAACAGGGATTGCCCCAAGGGGGTGAGGCGATAGCGATCGGTTAAGCCTTGACCATCCACTTCGCGGCGCAGTAGCCCCACCTGAATCAGCCAGTCTAGCTCTGCTTCCACCACTAGGGCGGGTAGGGGCGATCGCGTAAATCCGGCAGTGACCCCCTGCTGACCCGCAATCTCGAGCAGTGCGACGCTGCGCTGGTGCAGGGTACGGAATAACTCGGGTAAAAAGGGGCTGCACCGTAGGGCGCGATCGCCGCGGCGGCGAACGTGATCGGCGTAGAGAATGGCCACAACGCTACTCAACGCTACTGAATAAGCTCTGAAGGGTGGGGATTTAGCCCTCTTGGGGGAAGCTGGCATCGATCAAGGTGGCGCGATCGTTGGCGGAGTAACTCACCGCAGGATTGGGGGGCGGTGGTGCTTGGGCGGCTGGCGGAGGCTCAGGGTGCCCCATGCGCCGATCGGGCATGACAACGCGCTCCATAATAAACTCGATGGTTCCTTGGCGTAGCCAGCCCCGCGCCACGAGGATGTCTCCCAAACGGGCACCGGTGGAGCGCTGATCCGCGAGGGCAACTTCAATTTGAGCGGGTGTTACCAACTCTGCCTCCACCAGATAATTACCAAGGCGCTTTGTATAGCTATCATCGTGAGGGCGTTGAATAAAGGGGCGCTTTTTCACCGGTGCTGCGGGCGCAGGGGGTACATCGGGTAAGCTCTCGGCCATGGCCCGATCTCCCGCCAAGGCCACTAAGCAGTCCTTAATTTTCATGAGTATTTCCGCTGCCCGTCGCGGCTGATCCTGCTGTGCCGCCTGCTCTAGTAACCGCGCTTCCGCTTCGATGAGCGTTTGGCAGGAGGCCACCGCCGCCACCTGAAGAATGCGGGCTTGCTGTTGCAGGGCAGCCATATCATGCTCAAGCAGTGCCTTCTTACATTGCTTCAGTACGAGGGAGCCTTGTTTGAGGAGGACTTTGTCGGCAGCGGTAGTCATAATCAAAAAGAGTAGGCGCTTACTATTGAAAAAATTATAATCGTTGATGGTTGGCAGTGGTGTGCCATGTAGCAGGTTGACCAAGGCTGCCAGCAACTAACGCAGTTACGGTTGCCGCCACTACATTACCTGCTTGTCTTCAACTATAGTCTTTTACGGGGGCGATCGCCATCAGTGCAACCCAGTGTAACTCACTGTTACTCACTTTCCAGCAACTGATGGAGGGCTGCCGCCATTTCCGCTGTCGTGGTCGTGGCGGTGCCAAATTGCCGTACCACAATACTGGCGGCAAGGTTGCCCAAAACCGCAGCCTCCCATAGACTGGCACCGGCCACCAAGGCAAGGGTCAAGGCCGCCACCACCGTATCTCCGGCACCGGTGACATCAAATACCTCGGTGCGATTAAACGCCGGTAAGTGGCTCGGGGTTGCATCGCGGCTAAACAAGCTCATGCCCGCATCACCACGAGTAATCAGGATATGCTTAGCCCCCGTCAGCGCCAGTAAGTCCTTACCGGCTCGCAGCAGATCCTCAAGGCTGCGAATGGGGTAGCCCACCGCCGCTTCCGCCTCCGGCAGGTTGGGCGTAAATAAAAATGCCCCTTGGTATCTACCTAAATCCCGCTGCGTATCCACAATGGTGCGGTGGTGTTGCAGCGCCGCCTTAATCACCACGGGCGTAAAGACCCCATCCCCATAGTCCGAGCAAACCACCGCATCCGCCTTGGCAGCATGATCGCGAATAAAGGCGGCTAACTCCTCCTGCAGCAGTGGACTCGGTAACTCATCCGACTTGCGATCTAGGCGCACAATTTGCTGCGTCACCGACTGGCGGGCATGACCCGAGATGCGAGTTTTGGTCACAGTGGGGCGGGTGGCATCCCGAACAATGCCTTGGGTGCCGATGCCCGCCGCCTGAAAAATATCGCAGAGGGCTTGCCCTTGAGGATCATGCCCCACTAACCCAACCGCCTGTACCGTTGCCCCCAGTTTGGCAAGGTTGTAGATGGCATTAGCACCCCCGCCGGGGACTTGGCGTGTGGTTTCATGGCGCAAAATCAGCACCGGAGCCTCCCGCGAGAGGCGCTCCACCTGACCGGTGAGAAATTCATCGAGGGTGAGGTCTCCCACCACCAGTAGCTGCGCCTTAGAAAACTGACCGAGTAAATGCAGTAACCGCGGTTGCGCCGCCAGTAATTGCTCGCGGAGTGCTGTCTCTAGCATAAAAATTGGGTCTGCCACCTCCTGAGATCCTTGCTCCACCATACCGCTGTTCGCCGTCCCTAGAACCGATTGTTTGGGGCGGCAAGGTTTCGGGGTAATCTGGTCATAGACAGCGCCCGATGGGTGGCACAAATGCCGCCCTTAAGGATGGCCGAACAACAGGTAAGGACAGGCATTCGTGATGCAGCGGTGGCTACTTTGGCTTTTACTTCCCCTTGTGATTTATATCAATGGTTGTGTGCAGGCAGATTTGGCCATTGAGCACCACGGTCAAACCGGCGGCCAACTGACCTATGATGTCAACCTGCCGGAAGCGGCCCCCCAAACCAGTAAGGTATTAGCGCAGCAGGTACGGCACCTTGGTGGCAAGGTCACTGAGCAAAGCGAGACCCATCTGCGGCTTGCGGTGCCCTTTGATACACCTCAAGACCTAGGGACGGCGCTCTCCCAGATTATGAGTATTCCCTACAGTACCAACACTGCTGCCCAAGCCACAATTACGGATCAAAACTGGCTCCTCTTTGTGCGGGAGCGTCTTCGCTACGATATTGACCTGCGCCCGCTGGGACTTCAAAGCAGCCGCCAAGAGGTATTGGTGGCACCCCAGTCCCTACTGGCCCTGACGGTGAGTCTGCAAACCCCTTGGGGGGCGCGACCCGTTGACCACACGCCCAAGGAGGCTGATACCGTGGTGAATCCTAATGTGCAGCGCTATGGCGATCGCCTGAGTTGGCGCTTGGTGCCCGGGTACTTGAACCACCTAGAGGCGGTTTATCTGTATCCGAGTCCCTTGGGCTGGGGCACGCTCGCCATTTTGGCTTTGCTCGCGTTAGGCTATTGGGGACGCGATCGCTTTCAATTGCCAAAACCATGAGATGGTACGGCACCCCCGGGAGTTGGCAGCGCTATCTGAGTTACTTTGTTGTTGGCCCCCTTGTTGTGCTGAACCTGTGGGTCGCCGAGCAGTTTTACCTCTACTTTGAGTACCTTATTAATATTCTGGTGATTGCCGCCATTTTGGCTTTTTTGCTCAATCAGGTGGTGATACGGCTATGCCAGCGGGGACTGCGCCGCCCCCATGCCATTGCCATTGTGCTGGCCATTACGTTGCTGGTTGTCAGTATCCTACTGCTGCTCCTGTTGCCCCTTGCCCTGCAGCAGGCCGAGGAATTACTGGCGCAACTGCCAGAGTTAGCGAATACCGGTAACCAAAACCTACGACATCTGGATCATTTTCTACGGCGCTATCACTTTCCGGTGGGGATTGATGACCTCACCGCAGAGTTTGTCGAGCAAATGAAGGGGTTGGCGGCCATTTTGCCGGGGATTGCTATTACCACCCTTGGGAAGTTTGTTGATACGCTCTTGGTATTAATTTTGGCAGTTTATATGCTGTTTTACGGCGGCCAAATTTGGCGCGGTCTCATCACACTGTTGCCCAAGCGCTGGCGAGCGGTGGTGGATCACTCCTTGCAAGTTAATATTCGCAGTTTTTTTTCAGCGCAAGTTTTTTTAGGCCTATTTATGTTTCTTGCCTTGATCCCGTTTATGCTGGCGCTGCGGGTCAATTTTGGTTTCCTCTTTGCCCTAGTGATTGGGGTGGCGCAACTGATTCCCGTGGTGGGGGCAACCCTTGGCATTGGGTTAGTGGTGCTGCTGATTTTATTTCAGGATGGTTGGCTGGCCTTGAATATTCTTGTGATTGCCGTGGTGCTCCAGCAAATTAAGGACAATATCCTATCGCCGCGATTGTTGGGGAACTTAATTGGCCTCAACCCCCTGTGGCAGTTTATTGCCCTGCTCATTGGTGGCCGGGTCGCGGGCTTTTTGGGCATTGTTTTGGCCATTCCCTTGGCGGCAACGGTGAAAACCACCGTCCTTTACCTGCAAGCGAGTGATCAGGCCATTTCCTAGTCTAGTTGTGCCCCAGTGGTCAGCCGCACACCATTGACAAAATCCCAGCCGGACTGGGGTTTGCGCCCACTCAGTTGCACTTGGCTAAGGAGCAGCCCCCCCGCCGCCGTTTGCACCACCGGTCCCCAGCCTTTGATCAGGGTGGTGATGGTGCCGGGGGGAGCAGTTGGCTCCAACGAAACCACGTCGGGCCGAAGTTCAGCGGGAAGCGCCGTCTGCACCTCTGGGATGAGGGGCCATGTTTGCAGCACCTTTAGGGGGGTTCCTTGCCAATGGCTGAAGGCGTGGGGGTAAAAGGCGCGCACTTGGTTGTGTAGTTCCAGCGCCGATCGCCCCCAGTCGAGGCAAAAATCCTCTTTTTGCAGCAGGCGGGCATAGGTGGCCTCCTGATGGTTTTGGGGGTGTGGCGTAAGCTGTGGCAGTTGGCGTAGGGTTTGCAGCAAGAGGTCTGCCCCGAGGTGGCGCAGCCGGTGGCCAAGGGTTTGGGTCGTATCCTCGAGGGCGATCGCCACGGCGGCTTGCAGCAGTATGGGGCCAGTATCCATGCCCGCATCCATGAGCATGGTGGTCACACCGGTTTCTGTTTCGCCATTGTAGAGCGCCCACTGAATCGGAGCCGCCCCGCGATATTTGGGCAGCAGCGAGCCGTGGATGTTAATGCACCCCCAGGCAGGAATGGCCAGTACCTGCGGCGATAAAATCTGACCGTAGGCCACCACCACAAACACATCCGCCGCCAGTGCTTGCAGGTGGGCGTGCAGTTCAAGATCCCGTTTGAGGCGCGGGGGCTGCCACACGGGCAAGCCATGGGCAAGGGCAACGTGCTTGACCGGCGAGGGTAGGAGTTGAGTACCCCGCCCGCGGCGCTTATCCGGTTGGGTCACCACCCCCAAAACCTCGAGATCAGGAGCCGCCAGCAGCGCTTCAAGGGGTGGGATGGCAAACTCTGGCGTTCCAAAATAAACAAGTTTCAAGGCTGCACTCCCCGACGTTGCCGCCAGCAGAAACATTTTCCTCGGCTATAGTATCGTGTAGTGCATGATCAATTAATGTTCGTTTGCGAGATGCCCTACTATGTCCGATGGCCAACTGCCGCCAACCAATGCCCCTGAGTCAACAACGGTCAAACCCACCAAAGCGCCAGAGCCGTGGTGGCTAGAGGTGGCAAAAACCCTTGGACTGGCAGCCGTACTGGCTTTTGGGATTCGCACCTTTGTCGCTGAAGCCCGCTACATCCCCACCGGCTCCATGGAGGAGACACTGCTCATTAACGATCGCCTGATTATTGAGAAGATTAGCTACTACTTCCATCCCCCCCGGCGCGGTGACATTATTGTGTTTAACCCCACACCAGCTCTTCAGGAGGCAGGGTTTCGGGATGCGTTTATTAAGCGGGTGGTGGGCTTGCCGGGCGATCGCGTCGAGTTGCGCCAAGGGCGAGTGTACGTGAACAACCAGCCCCTACGGGAGCCTTACCTGTCCCCCGCCACCTTTACCACCATTGATACCTGTGCGGGGATTCAACCCTACCTTACCCAGCCCCAAGTGATTCCTGCCAATAGTTACTTAGTCTTGGGGGATAACCGCAACAATAGCTTTGATGGCCGCTGTTGGGGGGTCGTGCCCCGCAACTATGTGATTGGTCGAGCCGCACTGCGTTTTTGGCCCCTAGATCGGTGGGGTGGCATTCCAGACCCCCAGAACTAGATTTTGTGGGAAGATAGGGGTGTTGATGGGTTGAAGTGCCTAGGGCAACTATGACGATCGCGATCGCTCCGTTTCCGATGACGGCTGTTGTTGGCCATGATGCCATTAAGCTGGCCTTGCTCTTGGCGGCAGTGGATCCCGGCTTGGGCGGCGTGATCATTGCCGGACGGCGCGGCACCGCCAAATCGGTACTTGCCCGCGCTATTCATAGCCTTTTGCCCCCCATTGAAGTGATTGATCAAGGGGATTTGCCTGTACCGATTATTGCCAACCCCGACCCCGCCGCCCCTCAAGAGTGGGATAGCCGTTTGCAGGCATGGCACCGGGCGCATCCTGAGGTGGCCCTGCCCACTGCCGTCATTCCTGCCCCGTTTGTGCAAATTCCCCTTGGCGTGACAGAGGATCGGCTCTTAGGAGCGGTGGATGTTAGCCAGTCGGTGCAGCGGGGCGAAGCGGTGTTCCAGCCCGGACTGTTGGCGGCAGCCCATCGCGGTGTCCTCTACGTGGACGAAATAAACCTCCTTGAGGAGCAACTGGCCAATGTGCTCATGGCGGTACTGAGCGCTGGACGCAACCCAATTGAGCGGGAGGGGATTAGCCTTGACCACCCCTGCCGCCCCTTACTCATTGCCACCTACAACCCCGATGAGGGGGATGTACCGCCCCATTTACTCGATCGGTTTGCGATCGCCCTTTCTGCCGATAGTGTGCTGGGGCTAGACGAGCGGGTTGCCGCGGTGAACCAAGCCACCCGCTTTGCCGACTCACCCCAAGCCTTTCTGGCCCAGTACGAAAGCGAACTGGATGATCTGCGAACCCAAATTATTTTGGCGCGGGAGTGGCTCAAGGAGGTGAACATTCAACGGCAACAGATTGCCTACCTTGTCACTGAAGCCCTGCGGGGTGGGGTGCAGGGGCATCGGGCTGAACTCTTTGCTGTGCGGGTGGCCAAAGCCCATGCGGCCCTCAATGGCCGCAGTGAGGTTGCCGCCGAAGACCTGCGCCGTGCCGTTGAGTTAGTGATTGTGCCGCGCGCCACCCAACTGGAGCCGCCCCCTGAGCAACCGCCGCCACCGCCACCACCGGAAAACCAGCAGGCCGATGCCGAAGACGACCCCGACGAGCCGGATACCCCACCGGACGACCCCGAGGAGATGCCCCCCATTCCCGAGGAATTTGTCTTTGAGGCGGATGGTACGGTGCTCGATGAGTCGGTGCTCTACTTTGCCCAAATTACCCAGCGCCAAGGCAAATCCGGCAGCCGCAGTTTAATTTACTCCCAAGACCGGGGGCGCTACATTCGCCCCATTTTGCCGCGGGGTCGTGGCGGACGCATTGCCGTTGATGCCACCCTGCGCACGGCTGCTCCCTATCAAAAAGCACGGCGATCGCGCCAACCCCAACGGCGGGTGATTGTCGAAAATAGCGATCTGCGCATTAAACGCCTAGCCCGCAAAGCCGGTGCCCTAATTATTTTTGTGGTGGATGCGTCCGGCTCGATGGCGCTGAACCGGATGAACTCCGCCAAAGGGGCAGTGCTGCGGTTGCTGACCCAAGCCTACCAAAACCGCGATATGGTTGCCCTCATTCCCTTTCGGGGCGAGCAGGCGGATGTGCTGCTGCCGCCAACCCGCTCCATTGAAGCCGCGCGGCGACGCTTAGAAACCCTGCCCTGTGGCGGTGGCTCCCCCCTTGCCCACGGCCTCACCCAAGCGGTACGGGTGGGACTCAATGCGCGCCAAAGCGGTGAAATTGGCCAAGTGATGATTGTGGCCATTACCGATGGCCGCGGCAATATTCCCCTCAGTCGCTCCCTAGGGGAGGCGATCGCCCCCGAGACCAAACCGGATGTGAAAGCCGAAGTCCTCGAAATTGCCGCTAAAATCCAGAGCCTTGGCCTCAAACTGCTGGTCATTGACACCGAGAATAAATTTGTCTCAACCGGCATGGGCAAAGAACTGGCTCGGCAAGCGGGGGGCAAATACTACCACCTGCCCAAGGCCACCGATCAGGCGATCGCCCAAGTGACCCAAAACGCCCTCCAGTTCTAGCCCGCAGGCCAACTCTCGGGGGATGCCACACTCCCTCTGAACGTAACACAATATAAACGGTGTTATGGAGCCAATACCGCTGCGGCTCACCGTGATTTAGAGTAGAGGTGCACTACTTCGGGGATGGTCATCATGGGTGAATTGTTCGGTTTACTCTTTCTCCTAGCCGTGGGTGGTTCCGGTGTCGCCAGTTCCGTACGGATTATCAATCAGGGCAATATGGCGCTGGTCGAGCGGCTAGGCAGCTACAGTCGCCGCCTTGAGCCGGGCTTAAATTTTGTCGTGCCGGTGCTCGACCGGGTGGTGTATCAAGGCACCATTCGCGAAAAAGTGCTGGATATTCCACCGCAGCAGTGCATCACCCGGGACAATGTCTCCATTAGTGTGGATGCGGTTGTCTATTGGCGGATTATTGACATGGAGCGCGCCTACTACAAGGTGGAAAACCTGAAGATGGCCATGGTCAACCTTGTACTCACGCAAATCCGCGCCGAAATGGGCAAACTAGAGTTGGATGAGACCTTTACTGCCCGTTCCCAAGTCAATGAAATCCTCCTGAAGGACTTAGATATTGCTACGGATCCATGGGGGGTCAAGGTCAACCGCGTGGAACTGCGGGATATTGTGCCCTCCAAGGCGGTTCAAGACTCCATGGAATTGCAAATGTCCGCTGAGCGCAAGAAGCGGGCCGCCATTCTCACTTCCGAAGGCGAGCGGGAAGCGGCCATTAACTCCGCCCGTGGGAAAGCCGAAGCCCAAGTCTTGGCGGCAGAAGCAGAGCAAAAAGCAGCCATCTTAGCGGCAGAAGCGGATCAAAAAGTGGTGGTCTTGCGCGCCCAAGCCGAACGGCAAGATCAAATTTTGCGCGCTCAAGGCACCGCCGAGGCCATGAAAATTATTGCCACGGCCCTCCGGGAAGACCCGAAATCTAAGGAAGCACTCCAGTTTCTTTTGGCACAGGGCTACCTAGACATGGGACGTACCATTGGCCACAGTGACAGTAGCAAGGTACTATTTATGGATCCGGGTAGTATTCCGGCTACGATTGAAGGTGTAAAGTCATTAATTGATCAAAGCCCCTCTTGAGGTGTTGCCCATGGCAGAGTTTAAGGCACGGGTTTATGTTACCCTGCGACCCTCGGTATTGGATCCGGCGGGGGTGGCGGTGCAGGCGGGCATTCATCATTTGGGCTACACGAACGTGCACTCTGTCCGTATGGGCAAGCTGGTGGAACTCACCCTTGAGGCGGAGAATCCCGCCATGGCCAAGGAGCAGCTTGCTGCCATTGCCGATCAGCTTCTTGCGAATCCGGTGATTGAAACGTTTCACATTGACCTCGATGATGTTGCCACGCCAGCCGTGATCTGAGGGTGCTATGTTTAGCTGGTGGGATGAGTTGCTAACCAGTATCGAAGCCGGGATTAAAGCGGGCATTGAGTCTGGCTTACAGTCCCTTGCCGACACCCTTGCCCCCCTGCTACAGGTGCCGGAACCCGCCGCACCCTTTCAGCGGGTGGTGCTGTTTCGCCCGGGGATTGACCAACCGATTGCTGGCTCTGGCCTAAAAACCGAGGGGGCGGCATGGCGGATTGAGTCCCACTGGCCCCAGACGGTGCCCCTCTTTGAAATGCCGGAAGCGCACCTTTGGTTAGAGGTGCCCTCTGCCCAAGCGGGGGATCAATTGCTCCTGTGCCGGGCGCTGGTCAAAACAGAAGCATTGGCGGAGGGGGCGCAGCTTTACCTGAGCCGTGCCCAAAGCTTTGGCTGGACGTTTTCGCGCACGGTTTCTCTGGTGGGCGATCGCGACTGGCATATCTGCGAAGTGCCCTTTCACCTCAAACCCGAGTCCCAGACGCCGGGGTTTATTAAAATTGGCGTGGAGTTCATGGGACGGGGGGTGATCTGGCTGCGGGACATTGAACTGCTCCATGCCCCCGCCAAGCTTAAACCACTGACGGATATGATGGACGGGCTGCTGTGAAGGATCAGTTGCGGGTTGGCATTGTTGTGTTCCCGGGGTCGAATTGCGATCGCGATGTGGCCTACGTTACCGCTGATGTTTTGGGGTGGCCAACGCGGCTGCTGTGGCACGAGGAAACCAATCTAACGGATTACGACTTAATTGTGCTGCCCGGGGGCTTTAGTTTTGGCGATTATCTGCGCTGTGGGGCGATCGCCCGCTTTTCGCCCATCATGGCAGCGGTTCAAGCCCACGCTGCCGCCGGGAAATGGGTACTGGGCATTTGCAATGGCTTTCAGATTCTTACCGAAGCCAAGCTGTTGCCGGGGGCACTGGTGCGCAACCGCGATTTACACTTTATTTGCGATCGCGTGTATCTGCGCCTAGAGGCAAAGCAGCGGCGCTGGTTGCAGGGCTATGGGCCAACCGAGGTGATTCAGTTGCCGATTGCCCACGGCGAGGGCTGCTACTACGCGGATGCCGCCACCCTTGCCGAACTAGAGGCTAATCAACAGGTGCTCTTTCGCTATAGCAATGCCCAAGGAGAGGTCACAGCCGCCAGCAACCCCAACGGTTCCCTCAATAACATTGCCGGGATTTGTAACCTAGCGGGCAACGTGGTTGGTATGATGCCTCATCCGGAGCGAGCCGCCGACCCAACCCTGCGCCATCTACCTAGCCAACATACCATCGACGGCCTGCAACTCTTTAAGTCCTTGCTATGATTGCTGCCCTATGTTAACCATTGCCCTACCCAAAGGTGCCCTCCTCAAAGACAGCATTGCCTACTTTCAGCAGGTCGGCTTAAATTTTGAGGCACTGCTAGACCCTAACAACCGTCAGCTACAGGTTTTATCTGAGGATGGCCGTGCCCGCGCTCTCTTGGTTCGCGCCCAAGATGTGCCGGTCTATGTGCAGTACGGTCAGGCGCAGTTGGGGGTTGTGGGTTACGATGTGCTGCGGGAAAAAAATCCCCACGTGGCACAATTGGCGGATCTGGGCTTTGGTCGCTGTCGCCTCTCGGTGGCGGTTAAGGCCACTAGCCCCTATCGCAGCGCCCGCGATTTACCCCCCCACTGCCGCGTCGCCTCGAAATTTGTCCGCTGTGCCGATGCCTTTTTTCAGCAGTTGGATCTGCCGGTGGATATTGTGCCCCTCTACGGTTCGGTTGAACTTGGCCCCCTGACGGGTATGGCGGAGGCCATTGTGGATTTGGTGTCCACCGGCCGCACCCTCAAGGAGAATGGCCTTGTAGAGCTAGAGCAAATCTTTACGAGCACTGCTTATCTGATTGCCCACCCCCGCAGCTACCGCCTGAACTTGGCCGGACTAGGACACTATGTGAAGTGTCTTGAAGTGTACCGGAATCGCATGGTGCACACTGCCACGGCGTAATGTTGAACACAGCACTGGCCGAAGTTAACAGACACTGCCCCAGATGCCTGTGACAATTTCTGCCTAAGGCTTGCGTTTTGTTAAAAATCCGATAATCTAGTTCGTAAAACAAAACATTTTTATACGTTATTGGCGTAGGTGTGTGGTGATGAGTGAGTGGCGCAAGATGGAGTGGCCTATGGATGAGCAGGAGTGGTGGGCGATCGCCAACTCCCGCCGTCAAATCGAGCAATCGTGGCTCAGCAGTGCCCAGTTACCGGTTACGAATTACTGCCGCGCTGTCAGAATAGACCCGGCCGCAGTGCCGCGGGTTCCGCGTCGTTCCGTTGAACCCATTGGCATTCAGCCATGGCAAGCGGATGTTTCGCAGCAGCGATTACGTCACCGGGCGTCCCTCCCCTTGAAACGTCCGCAGGTGGAACTTCCGCAGTTTGCCACCCGTCGTTAACCCCCTCCCACTGTCCTAGCGAGGTTTGCCTATGTGCGGCATTGTTGGCTATATTGGCCCACAGCGGGCAGCAGACGTGCTGCTACAAGGGTTGCAAAAGCTGGAGTATCGTGGTTACGACTCGGCTGGGATTGCCACCCTCAGTGAAGGTGAACTGCTGTGTGTGCGGGCTAAGGGGAAGCTACACAACCTTGCTGAAAAAGTGGTGCAGCTTGAGATCCTCGCCCATGTGGGCATTGGCCACACCCGCTGGGCCACTCATGGCAAGCCGGAAGAGCATAACGCTCACCCCCACCGCGACAGTCGCGATCGCCTGGCGGTGGTGCAAAACGGCATCATTGAAAACTACCGGGAACTGCGGCAGCAGTTACAAGCGCGGGGGCATACTTTCCGCTCAGAAACCGACACGGAAGTGATCCCCCATTTAATTGCCGAATATTTGCCCGCTACCCCTGTCCCCAATGGGTTGCTGGAGGCGGTACAAAAAGCGGTGCAGGAGCTAGACGGGGCGTTTGCGATCGCCGTGGTGTGCGCCGACTATCCCGATGAACTGATTGTGGCGCGGCAGCAAGCGCCGCTGGTGATTGGCTTTGGCCAAGGGGAGTTTTTCTGCGCCTCCGATACCCCTGCGATTATTCCCTACACACGGGCGGTGCTACCCCTTGAGAACGGTGAACTGGCGCGATTAACCCCGACAGGCGTGGAAGTGTATGACTTTGCTGGGCAACGCCTGCGCAAAAGCCCCCGCACCCTGAACTGGAACCCAGTCATGGTGGAAAAGCAGGGCTTTAAGCACTACATGCTCAAGGAAATTTATGAGCAACCCGGGGTGGTGCGCACCTGTTTAGAGGTGTATCTGCGCTCCGATTGGGAGCCACACGCCCCCTATAGTCCCGCGCAACTGGGCTTAGACCCCACGGTTCTGGCCGGCATCGAGCACATCCAAATTGTTGCCTGCGGTACCAGTTGGCACGCCAGCTTAGTGGGGAAGTACCTATTAGAGCAGTTAGCCCAGCTTCCTACCAGTGTGCAGTACGCCTCCGAGTTTCGCTATGCACCGCCACCGCTGCTGGCCAACACCCTAACGATTGGCGTGACCCAATCGGGCGAGACCGCCGATACCCTTGCGGCCCTCGAAATGGAGTTAAGCCGTCGCCGCGGTCTAGAGCCTCCCCTAGAACCCCGCCTGCTGGGAATTACCAACCGCCCTGAGAGCACCCTCGGGCATCTGGTGCCGGCCATTATCGATACCCATGCGGGCATTGAAATTGGGGTGGCGGCCACCAAAACCTTTGTGGCACAGTTAATGGCCTTTTATCTGCTGGCGTTGGAGTTGGCTTGGCAGCGTCAAACCCTCGCGGGCGATCGCGTCGCTGAGCTAGTGGCCGGGTTGCGGCAGTTGCCCGCACAGATTGAACTCATTCTCGAAAGCCAAGAGCGCTACATTGAGGCACTCTCCCACGACTTTTCTGAAACCCAAGACTTTATCTTTTTAGGGCGGGGCATTAACTTCCCCATTGCCCTTGAAGGCGCGCTCAAACTCAAGGAAATTAGCTACATCCATGCGGAAGGCTATCCGGCGGGCGAAATGAAACACGGCCCCATTGCCCTGCTAGATGCCAAAGTTCCTGTGGTTACCATTGCCATGCCCGGCAGTGTATTTGAAAAAGTCCTTTCTAATGCGCAGGAAGCGCGTGCCCGCGATGCCCGCTTAATTGGGGTGACCCCCATCGATGAAGTGGAAGCCCAGCACACCTTTGATGATCTGTTGCCCGTACCGGAGGTGGATGAACTGCTCTCGCCCATTTTAACGGTGATCCCACTGCAACTGCTGGCCTACCATATTGCCGCTCGCCGTGGCTTAGATGTGGATCAACCGCGCAATTTAGCGAAATCGGTCACCGTGGAATAGTATGCGTCTTAGCCGCCGTCAAACCCTGCGGTTACTTTGCACCGCCACTGCCCTCGCGCTGCTGCCCACCGCTGAAGCCGCTGCCGCCGAGGAAGTCACCCCCTATAGTCTGCCGCCGCTCCCCTATCCTTACGATGCCCTAGAGCCGTACATTGATGCGGAAACAATGCACCTGCACCACGACAAGCATCATGCGGCCTACGTCAACACCCTCAACAAGGCCCTAGCCCCCTACCGCCAGTGGCAGCAACTGCCCATTGAAGCACTGCTGACCCGTATTCACGAATTGCCCACGGCCATTCAAACCACGGTGCGCAACCATGGGGGGGGTCATGCCAACCACACCCTGTTTTGGCAAAGCATGAGTCCCAGCGGCGGCGGTGAACCCACAGGTGTCTTGGGGGAAGAGATTGCCGCCACCTTTGGGTCGTTTGCGGAATTTCAGGATCAGTTTCAAAGGGCGGGGCTGCGGCAGTTTGGGAGTGGTTGGGTCTGGCTGGTGCTCACGCCGCAACACCAGCTTGAAATTTGTACAACCGCCAATCAAGACTCGCCCCTGATGACGGGCAACCGCCCCATCCTCGGCAATGACCTATGGGAACATGCCTACTATCTCACCTATCGCAATCGGCGTGATCAGTACCTAGAAGCTTGGTGGCAGGTGGTGAACTGGCCTTGGTTAGGCGATCGCTACGCCCAGATGCGTGCCCTCTAAGCTTACTGGCCAAAATCGCGACGTTTTTGGCAGAACGGCAGCGCCACAATCATCGCCAAAATTAAAATGGCCTGATTGCGCCAGTGCTGCTGCACATTCACGCTAAACATGTAGCCCTGATCCCGCTGAAAGCGACTAATGGTGCCTTGGGCTTCGTTAATGGCACGACTGCGTTGGCGATTCCATGCGGCGTATTTTACTTCCCATTCGTCCATGGCCTCCTGATAGGCTTGCATCCGCGTCATATAGTCCTGGAGTGCCAGCGGATCCGTGGGCGGATTCCCCGGTGACTCGGGTCGCGGTGGGGCGGGTTCATCAACTTCGGGCACATATTTGGCGCGAATCCCGGGAAAATCACAGGCCTTAAATAGCCCCGGACCATAGCAAAGGCAAAAATCCCGCTGCATCTCTTCGGTCATTTTCTCCCGCTCTGCTTCCGGTTCTAGCCAGCAGGGATCATTGGCAATGTCATCCCCCATGCCCGTTAACTTGACCATGGCCTCAAAGGGCCACTTAATGACGGTGAGATGGTTAATAATTTGACCGGGCAGGCCAAAAGAGGCCACCGGCTGAATGCCGCCGCTAAAAATAATTTGGGGCACCAAAAACATCAACACCAACAAGGGGACAATATTTTGGCTGGGCGCAAGCGCTGAGACTAACAGCCCCATGGCCATCCCGCCAAAAATGGCGAGGGCAAGGGTAATGTACATGGCAAACGTGATTGACCAGTCCCCCGGCAAAATCACCGCCAGCTTGGTCACGAATAGGTAGGTGGCTGCTTGGTACAGGGCAAGGCCAAGGGCGATCGCCACCTTCGAGGCAATATAGGGCAGAATGCGCAGACCAATCATGCGCTCGCGGCGATACACCTCCACCTCCTTGACCAGTTCCCGCATCGTGGTCATGGCCCCAATCATCACCGCAATCAGACTGGTGACAAAGATCATCGTCAGGGCTTGACCGGCATTGCCGGTTTCTGGGTTAAAGAGATCCCGCCGCCAAGAGACAAAACTCAGGCTGCCCAGTAGGGGCGCAATGAGAAGCGTCAACAGCAGGTTACTGCGATCTTGTCCCAGAATGGTCAGGTTGCGCTGGGTGAGGATCCAAAACTGCTGCCACGCCGAAATTTTCGACTTGGGTTCCTTCGAGCGGCGTTGCGGGGTGCGGGGGCGGCGCTGAGTCTCATCACTGGTGTGGGCAAGGACCTGCTGGCGACCCACCACATATTCCTGATACAGGCGCGATCGCCGGTAGGCTTGCTCCAGTTCTTCGGAGGTTGGGGCGTTGGGGTTTTTCTCTTTGTCGAGGGCGCGGTAAATCCCGGAAAAATCTTCGAGTTTGATGCCGCTGAAGCGATCGCCAAACGTAGCGCGGAAGTAGCTCAGCAACTGATCCGGCGGCCCAAAATAGGCCAGACGCCCCCCCTCTGCCATATAGACCACCAAATCGCACTCGCGAATGTTCTGGGTGGCATGGGTAATGATTAAAATCGTGCGACCCTGATCCGCTAACTGCCGCAGCAAAAACATCATGTCCGCTTCTGTGCCCGGATCCAACCCAGAGGTGGCCTCATCAAGGAAGAACAGACTCGGCTGGGTCAGGAGTTCCGCGCCAATACAGACCCGACGTTGCTGGCCGCCGCTTAAACGACTAATGGGCACATCGCGGCGATGGTTTAGCCCCAACTCCGTTAAAACCGCCGTGACCCGCTGCTCCCGCTCGGCGGCGGTGGTGTCGGGGGGCATCCGCAAGCGCGCCGCATACTCTAGGGCTTGGGCAATGGTTAACTCTTCGTGGATGATATTCCGCTGCGGTACATACCCCAGTTGCGCCTGAAACGCTTGGTAGTTGCGGTAAAAGTTCGTGCCATTGACCATCACTGTGCCACTGGTGGCCGGACGCAGACCGTTCAGCGTGTCCAGGAGCGTTGATTTGCCACTGCCGCTCGGCCCGAGAATTGCCACAAACTCCTTGGGCATAATCGACAGGGAAATATCGTGGAGAATTTTTGTGCCCTTGCCCACCACCTTACTGAGGTTGATAGCATCCAAGCGCATGTGCCCCGACTCGGCGTACTGAGTGAGGGTTTCATCCACGTTCAGCACGAGGCGATCGCTGCCAATGCGGATACTGTCCCCCACCCGCAGCAGCGTTGGTTCTTCCACCTCACGGCCATTCACAAACGTGCCGTTGCTCGACCCCAAATCCGTGAGAATAAAGTCACTATTGCGACGCTCGATCTTGGCGTGCTCCCGCGATACCGTCGGATGCTGAATCACCAGATCATTACTGGGGTCGCGGCCAATCCTAAACGTGGTGTAGCCCACCAGCGAAATCGTCTTCACCGGCACCGTTGCCGCCGCATCGGCTTCGGAAATGGCCAGTACCGTTGCCGTACTCATCAGGCGCAGTTCCGTTGCCGGACTAAACACCACCGCATGGCGCTCCGTGTCAATCCGATCCGGTAGTTCCCGCCCCACAAAACTCAGGCTGATGTGCTCCGTTAAGGCATAACTATCACCAATGCCCAGCTTCACATTCATCGCCGGCTGGGGATCACTGAGATCCACCACCTGCAGCGTATTGTCCACGCTCTGGAGTCGCAGATGGCAGGGTAACAACTCCGGCACATCCACCACCACATCACAGGCGGGGTGAGTCCCCAGCAAGCTCGTTGCCTCCAGCAATCCCCACCGCTGCCGCCACGTTTTAGTTTGCACCTCAATGACCGGCACTTCCACATCCTTACTAATTTCTGTGGCGCGGGGTTGATACTCTTGGTACTGCCACACCAAGCGGAAGCGCAGCGCCGAATTGCCAAGGGTAATTAAATCGGCATCCTCAAGGGGAATCGGCGTGTGGGGCACCAACGGCTGACCGTTCAGGTACGTGCCGGCCTTACTCTCGAGATCAACAATATGTACCCGTCCTTCGTGCCACTCAAAGCGGGCATGGTAGCGGGAGACCGCTACATCGTTCAGGACAATGGTGTTATCCGGAGCACGGCCAATGGTAAGACCGCTAGCAGGTAACTGGAACCCTTGCTCACTCACCGACTTGACCAGTTCTAACCATGCTGCTTGCGTCATGACCTTGGCACAAAAAAGGTTCAATGCCAGTCAGTGTACTGGATTATGGAGGGGATTACAAAAGATTACAAAGGAGCGGCGAGAAGATAAATTTCCGTGAAACCACTTAAGCAGTTGACCAATGCTGCGTCTAAAGTAGAGGGTAAGTCTTCTATAGAGGCGAGGTCAGACTTTCAAATATTCTATTTTTTGTTTTTTTGTTCGTTCTTTATATTCGTGGAACTTATTTTTGATTACTAACGTCCTACAGCAGCAACCTTGGCCCTAGCAAGGCACCTTGGCCAAAACACCCAACGCCCACCCATCGATTTTGCGCCAGCTGTAGGGGTTATGCTAGGCTAGTTTACAAAAGTTTACACTACTCTCGTGCTCTATCCATTCCCTGAGGTACGCTATGTCACTCACCCCCATGACCCGCTACTACATTCGTCGGCTTCTTGGTGAGCGTGCCGATGTCCTTGGTTTGAGTGTCGGCGATAGGGATGACAGCCAAGCCTTTGCCGATCAACTGGCGCGGCTGGAATCCTTGGCCACCACCAAGCTGGCGGAAATTGACCTGATTGTTCGTATGCATCAGACCCTGAGCCGGAATGGCCAAACCTACAATAGCTACTTGGCCAATCTTGAAGGCAAACTATTTGCCCTGATGGGCTTGGTGCCCAAAAGTGCTGAGCCCGTCTCGGAAATTACCCTGCCGCTGCAGGATGGGGTTGCTGAGAACACGGCAGCTACCCCTGCCCCGAAAGCGCTGACCTTGGCGGAGGTGCTAGAGCACTTTAATAATGTGGGAAATGTTGCGCAAAAATACCTTGGCAAAATGATTGTTGCCAACTATTGGCGGGGAACTCGCCCCTATAGCAGTTGGTTTGCCGACTTTAGCGTTAACAGTGAGGGTCAGGTATTGTGTCAGTCGTACCAATCCACCCGCGACATTTACCTCAGCGAAGAACAACTAGAGCACCTAGAGGGGTGGCTCACGGCCTTTGTTAATCAATGCCAGCGGATTCTGCCCCAGTTCAAGAAACAGCTACAAAAGTCTGGGGTACCTGAAAAAGTCCTCGCGTGAGAGCTTCCCGACGCTTAGCCTACCCCCCTCCTCATCAGTAAAAGTGGTATGCTCCCCCTGCAGCAAATTGCTTAATGATTCTTGATGCCGCTACACTGGGGGTGTTAAAGTAGTTGGCCTTCAAGGGTTTGTTGTACGTGGCATGTTAGTGACTCCTCCCTTATTTTTTGCCTGGCTCGATGGGTTATGGGATGGCGTATTTTCCACCCAAGGCATCATGATTATGCTCTTGATGGGCTATGCCGGAGCCATGTGGCTTTTTCTCTCGAGTGCGCCAAAGGTGTTCACGATTATGGTCTCGGATTTGGAACTGGCGCGCCAATTTTATGAGCAGGAGTTACGCTTGCCCATTGCCGATGTGCCGCTGCACTACTACTATAACTACGAGCAAACCCTAGGCATTGCCTCGATGGATCCGCTCTATGTACCCTCTGCCCTGAGCTACAGCAGCCCGAAACGCCCTAGTCCTAGTGATGGCCTATGGTATCAGCTTAAGAAAAATACTCAGCTACACGTCATTGGCGGTGCCAGTAAGGGGGAGCGCGATCGCCAACGCCATGTGTGTTTTGACCGTGAATGCTTAGAAATCATTCTGTTGCGGGTGCAACGTCGTCAACTGCGCTACAAGATGCGGAGCGATCGCCCCTTAAATTTCTTGGTTAAGGACTACGATGATCGGGTCATCGAAATGGCTGAAATTGCGGCACGGCCATGACGGATCTGCACTCATTGCCCAGCCGTGGTCACTTACTGACTGAGCAGATTAATCCTGCCAGTGTTCACCTTGATCAGCTTTCGCCCTTGGCGCTGGTAGATTTATTTAACCGTGAAGATCAGCGAACCCTAACAGCCATTGCCAATGCCCGCGAAGCCCTAGCCCAAACCATTGTCGATACTGCGGCGCGGCTGCGGCAGGGGGGGCGGCTATTTTATGTAGGTGCGGGCACGAGTGGGCGGCTGGGGGTGCTGGATGCGGCGGAGTGTCCGCCCACCTTTTGCAGTCCACCGGAGTTGGTACAGGGGATTTTAGCGGGGGGCGAGGCGGCCTTGGTGCGAAGTTCCGAAGGGCTGGAGGATTGCTACGAGGATGGTGTGGCGGTGGTGGGCGATCGCCACATTGGTGCTAACGATGTCGTGATTGGCATTACGGCGGGGGGAACGACCCCTTACGTCCATGGTGCCCTCGATGCCGCTCAGGCGGTAGGTGCCTTGACCGTCTTTATGGCCTGTGTGCCCAGTGACCAAGTGCAGCGCCCTGCTGACATTGACATTCGCCTCCTCGTCGGGCCAGAACTGTTAGCCGGATCCACGCGCCTCAAGGCGGGTACGGTGACCAAAATGGCGCTGAATATCATCTCGACGGGGGTGATGGTGCAACTGGGCAAGGTCTATGGCAATCGCATGGTGGATGTTGCCGTGACCAATCGCAAGTTGTGGGATCGCGCCCTGCGAATTCTCTGCGATGTAACCGGCATTGACCGCCCCGAAGCGGCAGAACTGCTGGAGCGCAGTGGCCATAATGTTAAACGCGCTCTCCTGATGTACTGGACGGGCCGAGATGCGATCGCGGCACAGCAATTACTGGATGAGCACGACGGGCAACTTCATGCGGCCAAGGCGGCGGGCATCTAGGAGCAACGACAGCGCCAATGACCGCAGCCCCTGAAAATCGTCGTTGGTGGATTTTGCTGGGGGGTTCCCTAGCAATTCTGATGTTTACGATTGATGTCAGCATCGTCAATGTTGCCCTACCGATACTGGCTAAGGAGTTTCAGTCATCCTTGGCGGTGGTGCAGTGGGTCATCCTCAGTTATGTCTTGGTGGTGACCAGTTTAGAGTTGGGAGCCGCCCGCCTCGGGGATCTGTGGGGACGCAAACGGCTCTTTCTATTAGGTATTGTCCTCTTTACCGTTGCTTCGGTACTTTGCGGTCTGGCGGGTTCAATTGAGCAACTCATTGTCTTTCGCGCCATAGAAGGTCTTGGGGGGGTGTTTATGGCCGCTCTTGGTATTGCCATTGCCACCTCTGGCTTTCCTGAGGCAGAGCGGGGGAAAGCGCTGGGGTTAATTTCGGCGGTGCCCCCAACGGGTATTGCCCTTGGCCCAACGTTGGGTGGGGTTTTAATTGCTGCCTTTGGGTGGCGCAGTATCTTTTGGGTGAATGTGCCGATTGGTGTTTTGGCATTTTTGATTCTTTATCGTGCCCTCAAGAGCGATCGCCACCGTGCGGGGGCAGGGGAGGGCTTTGATTACTGGGGCTGTTTCACCTTTGCCCTTAGCCTAAGTGCCTTAATTTTGGGTTTGACCGTAGGGCAGCAGCGCGGGCTTTGGCACCCATTACCCCTTAGCCTTGGGGCGATCGCCCTTGGTAGCGTGGCTGTTTTTATTCGCTGGCAACTTCGCAGTCCGTCGCCGATGTTAAATCTGCACATTTTTCAATCGTGGCCGGTCAGTCGTAGCATTATCGGTAATTTACTGCTGGCCACTGTGGCGGGGGGTGGGTTATTTATTCTGCCCTTCTTTTACACGTTGGTGGTGGGGTTGTCGCCCTACCAAGTGGGGCTGTTACTGGCGGTGCCTGCGGTGGCCAATGCCTTGGTCTCGCCACTGTCGGGTTGGGCGGTGGATCGGCTGGGCGATCGCCCCGTTGCCCTGTTTGGCCTTAGCCTATTTGCCATAGCACTTTGGGGTGTGAGTCAGTTTGCGGCTGATACACCCCTGTTGGTCTTTGTGGGTACGCTGATTCCCTACGGCATGGGAATGGGCTTTTTTTATCCGGCCATGAATACGGTGATTATGAGCCGCATTCCGCAGGAACACGTGGGGATAGGTTCGGGCCTTATTGCCCTGACCCTAACACTGGGGCAACTGTTGGGTACGCCCCTGTTGGGCATCTTAGTGTTGCTACATACCCGCAGTGCCTCCGCTTCGGCAACGTTGGCGCAACTGCCCCCGCATGAATTTAACCAAGGGTTCACAAGTGCCTATTACGTCTGTATTGGCCTCATCCTTGCGGGCATGGTCATGGTAGCGCTGCGCCGCAATCGTGAATAAAGCACTGCTGTTATCGCACGCACCTGTAAGCCCATCCCCTTGGGCGGTGAGGCACGGCTGGACGAGGGTTGCGACACTAACTCTATCTGCAGGTGAGGTGGGAGAAATGGAAACCAGGTTTTTATGTAATTGTGATTTTCATGAGGCAGTTTTGAGTTGATAAATAATCGGTCGATAGGTGGGTTGAGGAACTGGCTTGCCTTGCGATCGCGCTGTTTCTAGCCATGCCTGTTTGGCAATTTCTAATTCTTGGAGGGCTTCAATCGGGGTTGCACCAAAGGCAGAACAAAATTGCAAATCGGGGATATCCGCGATATATCCTTCATCGTCTTCGCTGTAGAAAATATTAATGTGATAATCTTTCATAGATCCTCCTCTAAACTTAAGTTGTAGGTTTCAGCTAAGGTTAAAAATTGCCGAACTTGATAGGGTTTTGCACTCCCTTTAACGTTCTGAATATTAACAATTTCAGGAATGTCTGGATGGATAAAAATGTGGTGACTACCATTGATCCGATCGAGAGTAAAGCCAAATGCTTCGACTAGGCTCACCATATCTTTGAAGCTAACATTTTTAGGGTTGTTCAAAACTTGCCGTAACAGTTTTTGTTTTTTGCTCATCTCTCCTTACCATCAATGATTTTCCGCGCGTCATCCGTGAGGCCAAAGAGATGGGCAACGATCGCCCCCCAGTTTGAGCTTTGTAAGCGACGACGGCTTCCCCTTGGGTGGTGAGGCACGGCTGGACGAGGGTTGCGGTGCGGGTTTGTTGGCGGGGGAGGTAGGGGGGAATGGGGATTCTCTAATCATGTGGAGGTCGTAGATTTAGGCATAGAGACTGTATGGGTGAACTGTCGAAATTCTTCGAGGGTAGGTTCGCTGGCTTGATGCCGCTCTAGGGTGTAGTCACCGTTGCCAATTTCGAGTTGCTGAAGAAATCGCAACATGCCAACGACTCCGAGCGAATCAATTAGGGCTTTGTAGCCATTTTTTCTAATTTCAGCTTGTTTCATGATTTACATTTTCCTCTTGCAACAGTTTCATTAACCAAACAACTGGATTTTCAACCGGGATAGTCACTATTTCAGGATACTGCTTGGCTTTCCGTAGCAGGCGATCGTCGGTGGTCAGGAAAATATCGACGGACGCGGATTGGGCAAATGCTAGATGCAAGGCATCGGATTTCCTGTGTTATTCCGAAAGTTATGAGACTCATCAATTACAATCAAATCATAATTTCCCCAGTTAATTGTCTCTAGATTAATGTCTCCAGAAAAACCAGAATCACGGCTGAGGTCTGTATGGCAAAGAACTGTAAGGCTTTTTTATCTGTTCTGTCGGGGTCAAGCGATCGCACAAAGCGCGGCTCGCCAAATAGGAATTTCAGGTCTTCAATCGCCGCTAGTTGTGCTTTGAGGGCTTCAAATGCATAAATGGTAAAGTAGGCAGAAACGATCGATAGCCTTGAGCCTGTCCGGATTTTCTCCTGTAAAAAACGACCCACACTGCCGCGCCGATGGTTATCCCGAATTCCAGAAGCAGGTGCCTGAGTATGGCTGTCAGTGTTGGCGATCGTCATGCCACTATCCTTGCTAGAAGCCAGAATCAAGTATTCTATGATGATAACAACTGCTTCTTGGCAAAAACAGCTATTGCTGAGTCAAATCGACACATCTAGTACGATGCTCATCGCTCCCTGAACGCCTCAAGGGCTACATTGACAATCCAGCCGTGCTTTTGGGGTGTTGGGATAGCCCAAAACCCTTACTGTACCTTGGTTCCCCACCAATCGGGATGACAGGATTTGAACCTGCGACCCCTTCGTCCCGAACGAAGTGCGCTACCAAGCTGCGCTACATCCCGATAACTTATTTAAGATAACATTGCAGGCGGCGCCTCTCAAGACTCCGGCATCATGACTTTTTCTCTCCTTAATACCCTATTGCAGCAACAGCACTCCTGCCCGTTTCATACCCCGGGGCATCAGCGGGGTCGGGGGATGGCCGCCCCTTTACGGGCGCTTTGGGGTTATGCCCTCGAACAGGATTTAAGCGAGATTCCGGGGCTAGATAACTTAGCGCAACCTACGGGTATCTTGGCCGACGTTCAAGCCGCCATTGCTACTGCGGCGGGCAGCGATCGCGCCTGGTGCCTTGTGAATGGAGCCACCGCTGGAGTCTTAGCGGCACTGCTGGCCACCCTCGAACCCAATGACGTGGTTCTTGTGGGGCGCAATGTTCACCGCTCCGTGATTTCCGGTCTGATCTTGAGTGGCGCTCAGCCGGTCTATCTGGGGGTCACGGTGGATTCCCTTTGGGGGATTCCCGAGCCAGTGTCCCTGGCAACGGTGACTGAGGCCTTGGCCGCCTATCCAACAGCAAAAGCCCTCGTGCTTGTTAGCCCTACCTACGAGGGGCTGTGCTCGCCCCTTGCGGAAATAGCCCAACACGTCCATGCACAGGGGCTAACGCTAATTGTGGATGAAGCTCACGGCAGTCATTTTGGCTTTCATCCCTCTTTTCCCACCCCTGCCCTAGCCGCCGGTGCGGATCTGGTGATCCAGTCCTGGCATAAGACCTTGGGCACCCTAACCCAAACCGCTGTCCTGCACCTGAAGGGCAATCGCGTTGCGCCAGAGCGGGTTCACCAAGCGGTCACCCTTGTCCAAACCACTAGCCCCAACTACTGGCTCCTGAGTGCCCTAGAGGGAGCCTGCTGGCAACTGGTTCACCAAGGGCAAGCCATTTACGAGCACCTCTTGACGTGGGTGAGAGAGTTTGACTCCCCCTTGCCACGCCTCCAAGCGAACGAGATACCCCAAGATCCCCTACGGCTAACCTTGGGCACGTGGCCGCTCGGCCTCACCGGAATGGCCGTGGATGCCCAACTGCAACCGGATATTGTGGCTGAACTTGCGGGGGGGCGATCGCTCACGTTTTGTATTGGCCTAGGCACCACCCGGTCAATGCTGCATACCCTGAGAGAACGACTGTGGGCTATCCAGCGCCAGCATCAACCGGCGCAACCTTTACCGCCGATGGACATTGCAGCACCCGTTCCCCACACCTGTCCTGCCTTGTCGCCACGTACCACCTACTTTAGCGAGCAGCAACCAGTCCCCTTGGCCGCCGCCCTTGGCCAAATTAGCGCCGAAACGCTCTGTCCCTACCCACCCGGAATTCCCATCCTCATTGCGGGCGAACGGATTACCGCCACCACCCTAGCAGCGCTAGAAACCCACCGCGCCATGGGCAGCGACATTATTGGCGCAGCGGACCCGCAGCTACAGCAGATCAGGGTTATTGTTAGCTGCAAGGCCTAGTTGTCCCAGTCCTCCGCGTCAATAAAATGGCTTACCAAATGCTCCTCCAAAAGGGGTTGCAAATGCTGAAAATCTTGGGGAGAGAGCAATTCTGGCTCTTTGCCCGGAACTAACCGTGCCACGTACAGGGTAGGACTCAGGGGAGTATAGACGCTGTATTCCCGCACCCCCCAAAAGAAGCTGCTGCCGAGGGGCTGATATTCCTCAATGGTCACCTCGTCTTCTGCTTCCACCTCGACACTCAGCACATCCTCGTCATCCAATTCCGGTAGCTCACCGCTGACCGTGAGGGTCAAGGCAGTGCGTTGCAGTGTTAGGTTTTGTTCTTCAAGAATGGCGCGTGCCGTATCAAAGACTTGGTCAATTTCGGCCTCATCAAGGGGCACCAATGTTTCTTCATCGTCGTCTTCGGCAACGACAGCAAAAATTTCCACCGGATAGTCCACAGGCCGCAGCAGAGCATAGGTTTCCCCTTGCACCGTCAAGCGAAACTCAATGTAGCAATTGAGAAAACGCCCTTCGTCATCGTAGAGACGGAGTTGCTCCAACTCTCCCTCGAAGTCGTCCTCTTCCCAAGGTTGCTCATTACTGTTGTACGGATTTTGATAGTTGGATCCCATGCCACTCCTGTCAAAAAAGCTAAGTTAATGCCTCCCTATGGCAATGGAGCATACCATGCAGGCGGTCGCAGTGGGGTAATGGCTGTGGCAGCCCCTGTTCCCGTCAAACAATTGTGCAGATTATCCGCCCCCTGTCCGCTCCTATGGCCAAACAACGGCCCAACCTAGATCAACCCCGCCGCCAAGCGTGCCGCACCATAGGCAGCTTCCGTTTGTGGTGACACCGCAACCGGCACTCCCAAGAGTTGCTGTCGGATGGCCAACCATGCCGGATTCTGGGCACCACCGCCTGCGGTCCACACCCGTTGTAGGGGTGAGGCACCAAGGTGTTGTAACTGCTGATAGCCCTGCTGTTCAATGCGGCTGAGGCTTTCGAGTAGCCCCTGTAGAAATAGATGGCGCTCCTGAGGCCGCGGCTCTAAGCGGGGTTCAAGGTGGGGATCATTAATGGGGAAGCGTTCGCCCCGCCGCAGCAGGGGATAGTAGTCTAATCCGGTGGGTTGCTGGGGATTCATCAGCCGACTGAGGGAGACCAGTTCCTCCGGGGTGAAAAATTTTGCCAGAATGGCCGCACCACAGTTCGAGGCTCCCCCCACCAGCCAGCGATCGCCCAAGCGATGGCTGTAGATACCTGCGGCCTGATCTTGCACAGGCTGCTCGCTCAGTAGCTTGAGCACAAGGGTTGACCCCAAGGAGGTGACGGCTTCCCCCACCTGTTGGGCACCACTGGCTAAAAAGGCGGCAATACTATCGGTCGTTCCGGCACAAATGCGGCAGGTTGCCGGTAAGCCTTTGGCCTGGGCGGCGGCTGTGGGTGCGCCAATGGGGGTACCCGGAGCAACCACCCTAGGGAGTAGCGGTTGCAAGGGGGCAAGGGTGGGGTGGCTAAACCAATCCGGGTACGTCTCGGCAGCGGGGTCGTACCCCAACTTGAGGGCATTGTGCCAGTCGGAGACCCCCACTTGGCCGTGGAGGAGAAAGGCTAGCCAGTCCGCTTGGTGCAGCAGGTAACCCTGATCTGGGGGGTAGTGCGCCTGTAACCAGAGCACCTTTGCCAGACTACTGGTGGCGCTCAGCACGAGGTGATGGGGCGGGACAATGCCCTCTAGTGCCTGTAGGTAGGGATAGGCGCGATCGTCGTTGTACAGCAGCACCGGCGAGAGAGGTTCCCCCTGAAGATTCACGAGGAGGACGGTGGCAGAGGTGCCATCAATGGCAACCCGCTGAACCTGTTGCCGCACCTCAAGGGGAATGGCCTCAAGGAGTTGCCATAGGGCAGCAGCCCAGGCCTGAGGATGGGTCGGGTCTGCCAGCGGGCAGCGCGCACTGGCAAGAATATTGCCCCTAGGACCGAGGGCGATCGCCCGCGCACCGGACGTACCAAAATCAATGCCAAGGGCAGTGGTGACCATGCTGCGTTCGAGGGAACTCCCCCCTCAGGTCAACTTACGGTACTTGCTGGGGACCAAAGGCTCGGGCGTTGACCCAACTGCAAACCGTATTCTAGGGCTTCGGCAACCGCTTGGTAGGAGGCTTCAATAATGTTGGCGGAAACCCCTACCGTTGTCCAGCGATCGCGCCCATTACTTGACTCCACCAGCACCCGCGTCTTGGCCGCCGTCCCGGCATGACCATCGAGGATGCGCACCTTATAGTCCGTTAGATGAAACTCCGCAATCTCTGGGTAGAACGAGATCAAGGCCTTGCGTAGCGCCTGATCCAGTGCCGAGACCGGACCATTCCCTTCCGCCGCCGTGAGCATTTCAGCGCCATTGACCTCCACCTTGACCGTTGCCAGCGAGTGACTGCGCAGTGTCACCTCCAGTTGGCTAGAGTCGGTGCGGCAGAACACGTCAAACCCCTTGAGGGTAAAGGGACGTTGCCGCTGGCCAAGAATATCCCAGATGAGCAGCTCAAAACTGGCTTCTGCCGCCTCAAACTGATACCCTTCACTTTCAAGCTGCTTAAGCTGTTCTAGGATGGTGCGGCTGAGGGGATGATGGCGATCGAGCGGAATACCTAGCTCTTGCGCCTTAGCCAAAATATTGCTGACTCCCGCCTGCTCCGAAATCACAACCCGCCGTTGATTGCCCACCAGTTGCGGCTCAATGTGCTCGTAGGTGCGGGGGTTGCGCTGCACCGCACTCACGTGAATTCCCCCCTTGTGGGCAAAGGCCGAGAGGCCAACGTAGGGCGCATGGTCATCCGGTGCGAGGTTCACAATCTCACTAATGCGACGACTGACATCCGTGAGCGTGGCAAGCTGCTGCGGCGCAACACAGGCATACCCCAGTTTGAGTTGCAAATTGGGGATGAGGGTACACAAATTGGCATTCCCACAGCGCTCACCGTAGCCATTGATGGTGCCCTGAACCATGCGAGCGCCTGCTTGGACTGCGGCCAAGGCATTGGCCACCGCCGTGCCGGCATCGTTGTGGGTGTGAATGCCAAGGCACTCGAGGCTGCCAAAATGCTCCGTAACTGCTTGCACAATCTGCTGCACCTGATCCGGCAGGCAGCCGCCATTGGTATCGCACAGCACCAGCCACTCGGCACCGGCTTCTAAGGCTGTCTCAAGGGTTTTCAGGGCATACTCGGGATTGGCCAAATAGCCATCAAACCAGTGCTCCGCATCGTAGATAATGCGGCGACCATGGGACTTCAGAAAGCGGATGGAGTCCGCAATCATGGCACAGTTTTCGGCCAAGGTGGTTTGTAGCCCCTCTGTAACGTGTAAATCCCACGACTTGCCAAAGAGGGTGACCCAGCGGGTCCCTGCGGCCAGAATCGGCTCAAACATTGGATCCGTCTCGGCAGTGCGGCCGGGGCGACGGGTGGCACAAAAGGCCACCAGTTCCGCCTGCTGTAGGGGGGCTTCCTGTAACTGCCAAAAGAACTGCACATCCTTAGGGTTAGCCCCGGGCCAGCCCCCTTCAATAAAATGAATGCCTAAGCGATCCAGTTGACGGGCAATGCGCAGCTTGTCTTCTAAAGACAGGGATAGGCCTTCCCGCTGCGCCCCATCCCGTAGGGTGGTGTCGTAAAGCCAGAGATTGCCTGCTGCGCTCACTGTGAGGTCTCTCCTGCCGGACGCTCGTAGTCGGTGGCATAGGTCTGCAATAGCGAGCTAACTTGGGAAAAGACTTCCTTGCCCGAGGTTTTGCCTAGGGCTGCTCGCTCCGGATGGAACTGGGGTCGCGCCATGCTGTGGTTAATGGCTTCTTGCACTTGGGCACGGATTAGATCCATGAGTTCCTCTTCGGCTCGCTGCCGTTGGTACTGTGCACCTTCTTCGGTGGTGGCATACAGGGGAGGCAAGCGGTTGAGGGCGTAGGCGGCAATATCGCCTAGGTCAAGGGCGCAGTCCTGCTCCGCTTCAATCACCGCAATGCGGGTAATGGCTTCGGTGAGAACCAATTCTTCCATCACGTTAATAAATTGCTTGCGGGGAACGGCCACCACCTGACCGGTGAGCAGTGCACCCATCAAGCGATCTAGTGCCATGTACTCTTCTACCGATAGCTCTGTGGCTTTGTCGCAGATGCGCCCCACTTCCGCTTCTTGGGTTGGAGTTAAATACCCGTTCCGTAAGGCTTGCTCAACAATCTCTTGAATCCCCATAATTTTTTCCGCCATAATTGCTAGGTGCCAGTCTTTCATTGACTAGACTCACCTTCAGTATATTGGCATAATCCCGTGGCATCCTCCCCTGTGAATTGGTGTTGCTGTAACAAGACGTTGGCACGGATAAAGACCTCATTGAAGATAAACGAATGCAGACAGCATCTTTTCGTCTCCATGCGCCCTTTGAACCGACGGGCGACCAACCTCAAGCGATTCGTCAACTGGTGGCGGGTCTTGAGGCCGGGCATCGCTTTCAAACACTGTTGGGGGCAACGGGTACGGGCAAAACCCATACGATTGCCCGCGTGATTGAAGCCGTGGGTCGCCCAACTCTTGTTTTGGCCCACAATAAAACCCTCGCCGCTCAGTTGTGTAATGAACTGCGCTCTTTTTTTCCCAACAATGCGGTGGAGTACTTTATTTCCTATTACGACTACTACCAGCCGGAGGCCTATATTCCGGTGACGGATACCTACATTGAAAAAAGTGCGGCCATCAATGACGAAATTGATATGCTGCGCCACTCTGCCACTCGCTCCCTCTTTGAACGGCGGGATGTGATTGTGGTGGCCTCGATTAGCTGTATCTATGGCCTAGGGATTCCGTCGGAGTACCTCAAGGCGGCGGTGCCCCTTGAAGTGGGCACAGAAACAAATCTGCGGCACCTGTTGCGGCAGTTGGCCACGATTCAGTACAGCCGGAACGATGTGGAGTTAGGGCGAGGGCGCTTTCGGGTGAAGGGGGATGTGCTGGAAATTGGGCCGGCCTACGAAGATCGGATTATTCGGGTGGAATTTTTTGGCGATGAAATTGAGGCGATCCGCTATATCCACCCCCTCACAGGAGAGACACTTCAAAGTGTCGATCGCCTCAGCATTTATCCGGCGAAGCACTTTGTGACCCCCACAGAACGTCTTGAAGCGGCCTGTAGCGCGATCGCGGCGGAACTGGAGGCACAGGTTGCTCATTTAGAGGCGCAAAACAAAGTCCTAGAGGCGCAACGCCTGTTGCAGCGCACTCGCTACGATTTAGAGATGCTGCGGGAGGTGGGCTACTGCAATGGGGTGGAAAATTACTCGCGCCACCTTTCCGGACGGCAGGCGGGGGAACCACCGGAGTGTTTACTGGATTACTTTCCCCCCGACTGGTTACTGGTGGTGGATGAGTCCCACGTAACGGTGCCCCAGATTCGGGGGATGTTTAACGGCGACCAAGCCCGCAAAAAAGTGCTGATTGAGCACGGCTTTCGCCTACCCAGTGCGGCGGATAATCGCCCCTTGAAGGCGGAGGAGTTTTGGGCAAAAGTTAAGCAGTGTATTTTTGTTTCAGCGACACCTGGGGAGTGGGAATTAGCGATCTCAGAGGGGCGGGTGATTGAGCAGATTATTCGCCCCACCGGTGTTGTGGATCCAGAGATTTTTGTCCGCCCTACCCATGGGCAGGTGGAGGATCTCTACGGCGAAATTCGCGATCGCTGCGATCGCCACGAGCGGGTGCTGATCACAACGCTCACCAAGCGGATGGCGGAGGATTTAACAGAATATTTTCAGGAGCGCCGCGTTCGGGTGCGCTATCTCCACTCGGAAATTAATGCCATCGAACGGATTGAAATTCTCGAAGCCCTGCGGCAAGGGGAATTCGATGTGCTCATTGGCGTGAACCTGCTGCGGGAGGGGCTAGATTTACCGGAAGTGTCCCTAGTGGCCATTCTTGATGCCGATAAGGAAGGGTTCCTGCGGGCGGAGCGATCGCTGATTCAGACCATTGGCCGTGCCGCGCGCCATGTGCGGGGGCAAGCCATTCTCTACGCCGATACCCTCACCGAGAGTATGCAAAAGGCCATTCAAGAAACCGAGCGCCGTCGCCGGATTCAACTGGCCTATAACCAAGCCCACGGCATTACTCCCCAACCCATTATCAAGAAAACCAACAACGCAATTTTGGCCTTTCTGGATGTCTCGCGCCGCCTGCAAGCGGAGTCGGTGCCGGTGATTTCCAGCCAAGATCTGGCCACCCTTAGCCTTGAGGATATTCCCCAACTGATTCAAGATCTCGAAGCGAAGATGAAGGCAGCGGCTCAGGAACTCGCCTTTGAAGAGGCAGCCCGCTATCGCGACCAAATTAAACGCCTGCGCGATCGCCTTGTGGGACAGTCCCCTACCACCGATTATTAACTTTTGTAATAGTTCGCAACAGTCGGTAAACGAGAGCCATGGGGAGGAATCCCCGCCATGGTAAGCTAAGTACGATTTTAGATCCGCGCAATTTAGGCTGGCGTTAGGGTTGACGCTAGGTTTTACCAGTTCTAGGAGTAAGAAAACGTTATGCGTGATGCCGTCACCACACTGATTAAAAACTATGACTCTACCGGTCGCTACCTCGATCGCACCGCTGTTGAGAGTCTGCGCTCCTACTTTAACTCGGGTTCAGTACGGGTCAAGGCGGCGGCCGTCATCAACGCCGATGCAGCCGCCATCGTCAAGGAAGCGGGATCTGTCCTGTTTACCGAGCAGCCGGAACTCATTCAACCCGGTGGGAATGCCTACACCACCCGGCGTTACGCCACCTGTTTGCGGGATATGGACTACTACCTCCGCTATGCCACCTATGCCTTGGTGGCCGGGGATGTGGATGTGCTCAACGAGCGGGTTCTGGAAGGGCTACGGGAAACCTACAACTCGCTCGGGGTACCCATTGGACCAACGGTGCGCGGCATTCAAATTATGAAGGAGCTAGTGCGCGATCGCGTTGCGGCGGCGGGAATTGAGGATACTAGTGTTGTTGAGCAACCCTTTGACTATATGTGTCGGCAACTGAGCGAAGTGAATATCTAAAATATTCAAATTTTCTCGTTGCAGCGCTGATCTGCCACAATAAAGGGCGATGGTTCAGTGTTCAAGCACTGGGCGATCGCTCGTTGATCTGTTGAGGCCATGAAAATTCGCATTGGTAACGGCTACGATATTCATCAATTAGTGGTGGGGCGACCCCTGATCTTAGGGGGAGTTCACTTGGAGCACTCCCATGGCTTGCTGGGGCACAGCGATGCCGATGTGCTCACCCATGCCATTATGGATGCCCTATTAGGTGCCCTCAGTCTGGGGGACATTGGCCATTACTTTCCACCCACGGATCCCCAGTGGGCCGGTGCCGATAGCCAAGTGCTGCTGGGGAAGGTGGCAGAGTTAATTTACGGTCGTGGTTGGCAGGTGGGCAACATTGATGCGGTCATTGTGGCCGAGCGCCCCAAGCTCAAACCCTATTTAGGGCAAATGCGCGATCGCCTTGCCACCACCCTCGCCATTACGGCGGAGCAAATTAGTATTAAAGCAACCACCAACGAAAAACTCGGGCCGGTGGGTCGCGAAGAAGGGATTGCCGCCTACGCCGTGGCCCTCCTACAGGCGGCATGAGCCAGTGCTGAGGCGAAATAGTGATTCAGGAAGTGGCCACTTCACAGGACTTGAACAAAATCCGCCGGACTCTCGAACCTCGCGTTAGCAGGTTGGAGTCAAGGCGAGGCAGTTGTAGCGAAAGCGGAGAGTGCCAATCGTCTTTTGGTTAATCGTCATCGCCCTGTTCTTCAATATATT
>OGCL01000401.1_pt1 | contig 47483 bp, 44 predicted proteins | sample 1570041 | NCBI WGS metagenome assembly OGCL01 (sample SAMN06266162, study PRJEB24511) | hot springs metagenome | isolation source: Hot spring water | place: South Africa: Limpopo | collected 2015-06-22 | reverse complement strand
GAAGGATAAATCAACAGAGACTTCATTAAACTGAATTTGAAAGGATCATTAAATATGTGTGGAATTGTAGGTGTTGTAGGGAATAAGCCAGCACCTGAGTTTTTAATTGCGGGATTGAGACAGTTAGAATACCGTGGTTATGACTCTGTGGGGATTTCTGTATTTAGAAATGGACAAATACAGACTTTAAAAACAAAGGGAAGAATTGATAATATACAACTTAAATTGGATTCAAATCCATTAACAGGATCGAGTACTGGAATCGGACATACACGATGGGCAACGCATGGAGAACCATCTGATATTAACTCACATCCACATGGAAGTGCTCGAGTATCACTTGTCCATAATGGAATTATTGAAAACTATTTAGCCATAAAAGAAAGAATGATTCGCAAAGGTTATACTTTTGAATCACAAACAGATACTGAGGCCTTAGCTAAGCTATTGGATTATTACTATGTACAAAAGAATGATCCAATTGAGGCGATAAAGAAAGTATTAGAGAAGATTAAAGGTTCATATGCGTTGGGCATGTTATTTGCGGGACATGAAGATACAATTTATGCGATTCGTAAGGATAGTCCTCTGATTATTGGAATCGGTAAAGATGAGAATTTTATTGCGTCTGATATTACCGCAATTTTGGATTACACACGAAATTATTATTTACTTGAAGAGGATGAAATCGCAATTGTCTCTAAAAATGAAATTAAAGTCATTGATAGAGATGGAGAAGTTATCCATAAAGAAATTCAAACTGCTTCATGGGATCGACAAAGTGCTGAAAAAGCTGGTTATCCACATTTCATGTTAAAGGAAATCCATGAACAACCAACCGTTTTACTTAATGCGATTAATCCAAGAATTAAGAATGATACGATTGATTTTAGTGAAGCTGGATTAACAGACTCAGTCTTAGAATCAATAACGAAGTTTCATTTAATTGCTTGTGGTACTGCAATGCATGCGGCAATTGTGGGTAAACAACTCATTGAAAAACATGCACGTGTTAGTTGCGATGTAGAAGTTGCGTCTGAATTTAGATATCGTAATCCTATTCTTGGTAAGAATGATGTGGTTGTGATTATATCACAATCAGGTGAAACAGCCGATTCATTAGCTGCGCTTCGTTTAGCGAAATCGCGTGGAACTAAGGTTATTGCGATTGTGAATGTGGTTGGATCTTCCATCGCTCGTGAAGCAGATTATGTCTTGTATACATGGGCAGGTTTAGAGATTGCGGTCGCTAGTACGAAAGCTTATTTCGTTCAAGTCGCTTTATTTACTCTATTAGCGTATAAACTAGGTGAAGTACATCACACATTAGAAATGAGTGACATTAAGTCACTCATTCAATCGCTTTATGCACTTCCTGGTATTACCCAGGAATTACTTGATAAACAAGAAGTTATTAAACAAATCGCATCTGAGTTTGTGAATAGTCGAAATGTTTTCTTCTTAGGTAGAGGATTGGATTATGCGATGGCATTAGAAGCTTCTTTAAAATTAAAAGAAATCTCATATATTCACTCTGAAGCTTATCCAGCAGGAGAACTAAAACATGGCACAATCTCACTAATTGTGGAAGATTTCCCAGTTATTGCCTTAGTTACACAAGCTAATTTAGTAGAGAAAATGGTATCTAATATTAAAGAAGTAAAGGCACGTGGTGCTAAAGTATTCTTAATCGGTCGTCCTGAATTGGAACATACACATGATTACAGTGATCGTGAGTTTATCTTGCCTAATGTTCATGAAGATTTGATGCCACTGGTTAGTATCATTCCTCTACAGTTATTTGCGTATTATAGTAGTGTGCTTAGAGGATTAGATGTCGATAAACCAAGAAATCTAGCGAAGTCTGTTACAGTAGAATAAAACAAAATCGTCCATTGGACGATTTTTTTATTCTTCTATTTTATGATCCTTACGTTTATTACGATAAATCAATAATACAATCAAACTTAACGAGAAACTGATGAACGCAATCGCAAATTTCCATACAGAAACTTCTTGTTCAACTTTATAACCTTGTTTGACAATTGTAAGTTTTGTCGCATGAATATCGATTTCTCCACCATGTTCATCACAGTTCCGATAGAATACACCTTCTATTAACACAATATCACCGATATGACTATGATCTCCAAAAAACTTAAGATCTTGAGTCATTTCAATTGGAAGATAAACCCCAATCGCATTTGACCCATCATTCACATTGATCCATGCGTAATCATCTCTTTCTAAGACTTCAAGAATAACTTCTGCTTCAATTACAATTGGTTTTTGATCATAAGCATGACTATCTTTAATTAAATCATTAATCGATACAATACTATTCTGAAGAGTTAATAATAAACTTAATATTGTCGTAACCATTTCTTAACTCCTTTAAAGAACATACCTACTAATACAAAGATTGAGATAAATTCTAAGCGACCTAAATACATCGCAATAATATAAAACACTTTAAGATAAGCAGGCATTGAAGCTTGTATTATACCAATACTCAACCCTACATTACCTGTAATTGATGCGACTTCAAAGCTAGATTCAAGCAAACTATAACCAGCAAGAGTAGTTAGAATAACACCTACCGCAAATAATACAATGTATAGAATTGCGATTGTCGCAGAGGATCGAAATGCTCCATCATCTAGTATCTGATCTTTAATATGGTGATACTTAACCACACGCATGGTTTTATCACCTTTCATTAGTTTTTGAATATCTGCGTAAATTCCTTTGAAAATTATCCCAACTCTTAACCCTTTAATACCACCTGCTGTTGAACAAGCGCTACCCCCAATTAACATCGCAATAACCATTACAGTTATCCCCAATCCACCCCAATCAGACGCAAACTGTTGGGCATAGATTGAACCAAAACCGGTTGTCGTATGTGCAGAAAGAAGATTGTATACAACACGTCTAAATAAGCTAATCGCATTGGTATACATACCTGTGTTATTTAAGTAAACGACTGCGAGTAAACTTAAGATAAACGATGTCACAAAGAAGCTGACAATTTCAATATTCTTTTTAAATTCACTATATTTTCCTTGGATTAGGGCGAAATGTAATCCAAAGTTAAAGGAACCAATTATGAAAAACACTAAACCAATACTTTCGAACGCAAAATCATGATAGAAAAGAATATTCTGATAATTAGGGGCGAATCCACCCGTACTCCATGCGGCCATGAAGATATATAATCCATGAAAGAATGCATTGAGTGGATTTAAACCTAGTCTCATACCTTGTATCCATAATAAAAGTGTTCCAATAAACAAATAGACTAAACTTATTTTCCATATCCACTGTGCAGTCCCTTTAACATTTGGCACAAGCGCAATATCCTTACCTTCACCAACATAAAACTTATAAGCACTGCCAATTTCACGAACAAAGAAACTTATCGCTAACACAATCATCCCTTGTCCACCAACGAACGTTAATAGATGCCTCCAAAAGTTAAGGGCTTGAGGTACATGATCTAAGTCTTGGAGTAAGAATACTCCCGTTGTGGTAAACCCACTCATGACATCAAATAATGCGTCAAGAAATGATAATGAATGTCCACTTAATCGATAAGGGATTGCGCTAATGATGGTTAATAATACCCATGTTAAGGATGCTACAACCAATCCATGTCTCCAAGATAATCCTTCTAGTGAATGTTTTGATTTATTACCATATAGAATTAATCCACAAGAAACTAATATAGATATACTCATAGAGATGATAAAATCAAACATTGAGTTTAAATCACCATATCCAATTGCCACTATAATTGGTAGTACAAAAAGCGAGGTAAAGATCAACATCGTATTACCTGTATAATAACTTACGCTTTGTATACTATTAGTATTTAATTTCATAAACTAATTAACCACGTCACAAGAAAGTAGATAAACATTAATCCAGTGACTAATCCAATTTCTACAATATATCCTGTTACTTTTTTCATAAATATTTCTTCAATCCTGAGATTGTCTCTTTATCACATACAAATACTACTTTATCTTCTTCATGTAGAACTGTATCTCCTTTAGGATAGATAACTTCTTCATTACGAATGATTGAAACTAATACTAGATTACGTGGTAATTCGATATCTTTAATTTCTCTATTTAACCATCTGTGATCTTGTTCAATATTTATTTCCGCTAACAACATTGAACCCATTTCAAAGGTTTGTAAAACCTTAATCCCATCACTTACTATTTCCGCATTAATCAAGTTCGCAATAACTTCAGTGCTACAGACTGTTTTATCGACACCAAGTGCTCTAAACATCTTTATATTTTTTGGATTATTGATACGTGCAATCGTCTTACTGTTCTTAAAACTTAATTTAACAATTTGACATACAACTAGATTTTCTTCATCACTACCAGTAACTGCCGCAACTAACTCACAATCACTTATATTGGCTTCTTGTAATATCGATAAATCAGAACCATCTCCCCACAAGACATCAATATCCAATTCTTTTGATATCTGTGAAGCACGATCACGATCTTTTTCAATAAGAGTGACTCGCATATTCTTTTCTAGTAGTGTTTTTACAAGGAAGTAACCTACCTTCCCTCCTCCAATAATAATCGCTCTCATTTAGTCCTCCTGCACTAACAATTCTGTTAGTTTTTTTCGATCTCTAACATGATGACTACATACCACTAAATCACCATACTCTATTTGAGATTCCGCATCACAAATCGATGAGACACCGTTATGAACTAATACACTTACTTGTGTATTGGCTTGTTCAAATATTTCTTTTACCTTTATAGGTAATACTCTTTTAACTTCAATACGAGTTATTTCAATCCCTGAACTAACTTGAATGAGTTGCTCAACAGGCGCTATATCCATTTTTGATAAAAGTGAATTAACTCCCATTTTGATTGGACTGAATGATTCAATGTTTAATAACTCATATAAATATCGACGATTAGGATCAATGACTTGCGCAATAACTCGTTTCACATTAAATACTTTGGACGCAACTAAACTTACCGTAATGTTTAAGTTGTCATCATCTGTAAGAGCTAAAACAACATCTGCCTTTTCGATTCCTGCTTGAATAAGATTATCTTGATCAAACTCTATCCCATGAAGATACATTCCATTAAATCCACTGGATAGTTGTTCAAGCTTTGATTCATCCCTTTCAATCACGACAACATCTTGATTTAAGTTCGCTAATTCTTTCGCAATTCGCGCTCCAATTAATTCACAGCCTACGATTATGACGTACATAAATTCACCTATCGATATCGAATGGGATTTTTACTGGAGTCTCCCAATCGATATAAGTTGTACAACGCAACTTCATTCGTCCCATCAATATCAAGTGATGCACGATAATGTCTCATCGCTTTTGCGATTTCATAGTTCTTTTCATAAACAAACGCAAGATACATAAGTAACTTTGATAAATCATATCCTTCTTTAAATCCTTCAAAGATATATTCTCGTGCTCGATCAAGTTGATCCGATTGAATCGTATATAAAATTTTATCTTCTAGTTCAGTAGTCATACAAAACCTCCAAATAAAGTATAAAAAATACTGTATAAAAACAGTATTAATAAAAGGATGACGATATAAAAAAGGTATAAAGAAACTAGTCTAAGAAACGATACCCTACACCAATCTCAGTTAAAATGTATTTTGGTTGTGCTGGATCACTTTCGATTTTTCTACGCAAGTTTGCCATTGTGACACGTAAAGTTTGAATATCAGATTCTAAACTTTGAGAACCCCATATATTCTTTAAAATAAAGTGGTGTGTTAATACTTTCCCATGATTACGTACTAATAAACTTAGTATTTCATATTCAATAGGCGTAAGATGGACTTCTTCTTTATTGTTAAAAACACGATGTTTATCAAAATCAACACAGATATCATTTATACATATCGATGTCTCAATATCATTTATATTCCTTGTTTGATGTCTTAATCCAACACGAATACGTGCTAGTAGTTCTTGTGCATTGAATGGTTTAGTCAAATAATCATCCGCTCCATTATCTAAAGCAGTAATCTTATCATTCTCTTTATCTCTCGCACTAACAACAATAATACTTGAACTTACATGTTCGCGAATCTGTTCAATAATGGTTAATCCATCCATATCAGGTAATCCTAAATCTAAAATAATTATTTCTGGTTGATTACTTAATGCTTGAGTTATACCTTGTCTACCGTCATTCGCTTCAATAACGATATAATTTTGCGCACTTAAAAGAACTCGCATAAAACTTCTTAATGAATGATCATCTTCAATAATAAGTATTTTATTCATTCGTAACTCCTTCATACGGAAATTCACAATGAAAGATAGATCCTTTTGGTTGATTATCCTTCACAATAATTCTTCCACCATGTGCCTCTACAATTGATTTACAAATAGCTAAACCTAATCCTAATCCTTTTCTTTGTTTTGAATTTATAGAAGATGATGTTATATAACGATCAAATACTTTTCTCTTTTGATTGTCTTCTATTCCATCTCCTTCATCAATAACTTCATAGATTAATCGATTCTTAATCACAAAAGCTTTAAGTGTTATTTTACTATCTATTGGAGAGTATTTAGACGCATTATCAACTAAATTTAAGAGGACTTTACCCATTAATTGAATATCCATTTTTGCATAAATCGGTTCTTTTGGTAAATCTAAAACTAATTTTTGTGGGACACGATTAACCATACGACTTAAGATATCCCCAAATAATTCTTCTACAGAATCAATCTGTAACTTAAGATTAATTCCTTCTTCTACTCGCATGAAACTTAAGATATTCTCAACTGAGTTAATCAACCAAACTGAATCATTTTTTATATTTAATAGTAATTCTTTTTGTTCACTTTGATTCAATTTATCAAGATTTTCCAATAGTGTATCACTACTCCCCACAATAGTCGCAAGCGGAGTACGCAAATCATGTGAGATAGCACTGAGTAAATCATTTCGTATTTTCTGTTCATGTATTTGTAGTTGCGCTAGAGATTGTCTTTCAACTAAATCATGTCGTTCAATATTTTGACTTAATATATCACCAATAGTTGATATCCAACTCTCTGGAATATTCGTTTTAGAAAATAAAGTAAGTTTTCCTACTTCTTCTCTGTTAACCATAATCGACTGAACATATTTAAAGTCTGTATTTACATTTCTATTTAATGTGTGATCATTAAAATTTGTTTGGTTTATATGAACGTAGAGCTCGCAATATGCGTCACAGTTTTCCGCAATTAAATTCATACTACTCATTAATGCATTTTGTAGATCATTAATTTGAAAGCTATGATTAATCGCTTCGACCAATAATACTTGATTTGTTTTTAACTGTGATAACTTCTTTTCATTTTTTAATTTTGATGTTAATGAACTTGATAAAAAACTCGCTAGAAACATCACAAAAAATGTGAAGAGATAATCTGGTTGAGATATATTAAAGGTATAAAGTGGATGAGTAAAAAAGAAGTTAAACGCAAGAACACTAATGATGGATGCATAAAACCCATAGATATAGTTAGTTGTTATTTGAGAAATAAAGACAACAGCTAGCATATAGATAATGATAATCGTCGCTTCCTGAAATTTAAGTAAACTAAAAATCTGAGCTACTAAAGTTGATACAACTAGTATCCCAATCACAATTAAACTGTTTTTTATTCTATTCATAAGATTTGAATTCATATGTTCATTATATTCTTATATTCAAATAAAAGAAAAGCACATTTTTCAATGTGCTTAAGATTAGCTTTGTTCCTCGATTTCAGATGCACGACGTGCTTCATGTTGAGTATGAACATTAAATACAGAACGCGCAATGTTCTCTGCATGGTCACCCATACGCTCAAGTGTACCTAAGATATCAACGAACACGCTACCACCGATGGTTGTAGGACATTCATCACTACGCATACGTGCAAAGTGATTATTTCTTGCTTTACTTTCAAGTAAGTCTAAGTAAGTTTCATCTTCTTTAACGGATTGTAATAGTGAGAAGTCATTGTGTTCATAGATCTTGAGTGAACGATTTAACATATGAATAACTAAGTCAAACATATTGTTAACTTCGTCTAAGGCTTGTTGAGAGAATGACTCACGAGCATCGTAAACTAAGTCAAAGAATTCTCCTAGGTTCATAGTTAAGTCACCAATACGTTCTAAGTTCTTAACAATCTGTAGGTTAATTGAATTCTGTTCAATATCATCTTCATTTAATTTTTCTTTTGAGATGAGTAATAAGTAGTCTGTAATCTTTGTATCAAAGTTATTAATAATATCTTCGAGTTGAGTTATAGAATCTAAATTAACTTTGTTTTCTTTATTCAAATACTGTTTAGCAGTTTCGATAACTTCCGTAGATATTTCACCCATTTTTAATGTAGCACGTTTCGCAACACCCAACGCAGCAGTTGGTAAATCATGAGCTAAACCTGAATCGAAATCCTCTGTATTAATATCAATACGTTCCTTTTCATCTCCACGAATTGTCTTCTTTATAATCCATACCATTTGTTTAATGAATGGATAGAATATTATGGTACCAACTAAGTTGAAGATAATATGTGCAACCGCAATTTGCATCATAGGTTCAATTCCAAATCGACCTGTTAAATAAGCCAATAAAGTCAAATATAAAGGTAACATTAACATCGCAATAATCGTCATCAATACATTAAATAAGGTATGGATACCTGCTGCACGACGTGACGCAAGTGATCCACCCATCGCAGCTAAAGCAGCTGTAATGGTTGTACCAATATTAGATCCAAATACGAATGGTAGAGCAGCCGCAAATGGCATACCACCAGATTCATATATTTTCTGCACAATACCAATCATAGCACTGGAAGACTGAATAACCCCAGTCATGATGATACCACCACCAACAGCCCACCAAGGATGTGCAGACATCGCAATGGTTAAATCATGGAATGCTTGAATGTCTTTAAGTACTTTTAATGCATCACCCATCAACATTAATCCATAGAATAACATCCCGAAACCTAATGTGATTTCACCAATATAGCCTTGTTTCTTACGTTTTGAGAACAGAAGTAACATCGCCCCAATAAATATAAAGAATAAAGAATATTTTTCAACTTTTAAACCAACTAAGAACGCTGTGATTGTTGTCCCAATGTTAGCCCCAAAAATAATCCCAACCGTTTGATCTAAACGCATTAAACCAGCACGAACGAAACCTATCGTAATGGCGGTTGTAGCTGAAGATGATTGAATAACCACCGTAACCAATATACCAATAATTAAACCCATCCAAGGTTTTGAGGTATATTTATCAATAATATCTCTTAACTTATCCCCGGCTAACGACTTTAAGCCATCACCCATAAATTTAATTCCAAACAAGAATAGACCCAATCCACCAAGAATTGCTTGCCAATTGATGTCCATAAACGTAACAGTACTGGTTAGAATCATATGTTCTCCTTTAATCGCTTCACCATTATAAATGATAACTTATTTTAACAAAACTACACTTATGTTAAGATTTTGTTAATTTTCATCCAAAAATGTTAATGCACTTCGAATCAAAGTCTCTGAAATAACTTTTAGATTTTGATCATCGAAATTAAAATCTGGATGATGATGCGAAATAGGCTTATCTTTCATAATTCCAACATAAATGAAATTACTCGGAACGGTTTGAGCGATATAGGCAAAATCCTCTCCACCCATATCTGGTTTTTCTACAATTCTAATTTTATCGTCACTCACAAACTCTTTTAAAGCCTTGTGTGTAATACGTGTCATCCTTTCATCATTTACTAAAACGGGATAACCTGGTAAGTATTCAAACTGAGCACTTCCACCATAACTTTTCGCAAGTGTCTCAACTAATTCCTTCATTTGGTTAGGCACAACCTTTCGAACATCATTATTAAGTGTTCTTAATGTACCCTCCAAAATAACTTCTTCAGGAATAATATTAGGAGCAGTTCCTCCATGAAACTTCCCAACTGTGATAACACAGGATTCAAGTGGACTGACTTTACGAGAAATAATGGTTTGTAAGGATACGACAATTTGAGATGCGATTAAGATAGGATCAATCGCCAACTGTGGTGCAGACCCATGTCCACCTAATCCTTTAACCGTAATTCTAAAGTTATCTGGTGAAGCCATCATTGCGCCATATTTGATGGACACTACACCTTCTGGACTTGAACCCCATAAATGAGCCCCAAATGCACCATCGACGTCATCTAATACCCCTTCTTTAATCATAGGGAATGCACCACCATCTGCCTCTTCAGCTGGTTGAAACATAAACTTGATTGTGCCTGAAATATCCTCTTTCATTTCATTTAATACTGCAGCACTTAAACACAATCCTGCTGTATGCCCATCATGTCCACATGCATGCATCTTACCTGCTATCTTGGAAGCGTATGGATTATTTGGATTTTCACTCATCGGTAAAGCATCCATATCCGCTCTAAGCAATACTGTTTTACCTGGTTTATTACCTTTGATGGTCGCGATAATCCCTGTCTTCGCAATCCCAGATTGGTATTCTATTCCATATTTATCCAAGAACTTCATTACTTTTTCTGCAGTCTTAAATTCCTCAAAAGCACATTCTGGTTCTTGATGAATGGATTGTCTTAATTGACTCGTTTCTTCATAGTATTTATCGATTAGTTGTTTGATCATAATTAACCTCATTTTTAATTTTAACACTATATTTTTGTTTAATTAACCAAAAATTCAAAGACTTTAATTTTTTATAACGTTTATCTTCTATAATATTAATAGAGATGGATAAATTATTCACAATTAGCTACTTTATATCCCTAACCCTACTCATACGAGTCACTTTTTTAAATCGAACTAAGTATCGTTTCTTACTTAAAATTATTACCTGTTCTCATTATCTAGGATTAGGTATTTTTTCTGTTCTTATAAATGATGTCCCATTATTGAAATACGTATTATTAATTGGCTTAATCTTTTCATTTATTGGAGATATATTCTTAGGTCTTAAAGACACAATCAAGATTGGATTTATTCTAGGAGTAAGCGCATTTTCTATTGCACAACTTTATTATTTATTGTATTTCCAAATGAACTTCTTTAGTATTATCCCATTCATATTATCCTTAGTATTCATGTTTTTATTTTGGTTGTATATTAGAAATAATTCGAAAATAGAATTCCCATCAAAAGCTTATTTCCTATTCGTTTATATTTTCTTATTGAGTTCTACTTTTTTTAGTTCAATAGAAAATCTTATTTACTATCATAATGAATTAAACCTAATCTTAATGATCGGATGTATTCTATTTTTTGTATCTGATATTACTTTGTTTCATGTTTATTTTCTAAAAGAAAAAGTAAGTATTCTTAAAATCATATACTTACTTTCATATCATGTAGCTCAATTACTTATTGCGACATTTATATTTCTATAAGACTTATTCTATTTCTTGAAATAGATTTTCTTCAAGAATTTCTGATTCAATTTTTGAAGTGACATAATCATCTGATTCAATGTAAATCAATTCACCTTCAAGTGGATCTATTTTCATAGAATGAATATATTCTTTTCCACTTCTTGTCTTTAATCTTAATGTATAGGAGAATCCGAATCGGATATCATCAGAACTAATACCAGCATTTTCGAATGCGATATCCTCGAAGTATGCCCCATTATAATCACTTGGGTATTCATATTCATCTATACCACCAATATGGAATGAGAAAGATATCGTATCCATATACCCTTCATTATTTTCTAATACACCCATTAATGGGATGGATATCGCATTATCTGTAATTGACCCTTCATAGTAATTTCCACTAGCTGAGTGAATATAGAATGAATCTTGAAACTTCTCAAACTCTCCCTTATTCAAAGAATTTAGATAAAAATCTGTAATTTCAACTGATTCAATTGGATCAGAAACTTCATTTACCGTTAAATAGTCTTGATAAATCAATACCCATAATTTTAGATCATATAATCTTGGATTATTTGAATCAATAGTTTCATGAAATGGGACGACATAAATGGTATAACCCATATTGACATAATTAGAAGATTCTTCAGTCACGACCCCTTTTGGTTGTTCAGGCTGACTATCCCCCTTAATTAACTCCCATGCCACAAGTCCCGTAAAACCGATTATTGGAACCATAATTACCGTAAGTAAAATCTTGAATAGTCCGAATTTAGGTTTTATACCTTTTACTTTAGTACTCTTGCTTGTTTGTTTTATTGGTGTAGAATTCGTTACATACGTACTATCGTGTCGAGGATGACCACAATTTCCACAGAACTTCGCATCATCTGTAAATGGTTTTCCACATTTCTTACAGAACTCTAGCTTTGAATTTGAATCATTTATATTTTGGTTTTGTTGGAGGGGTGAACTATCAGGAATATAATTTTCTGGATAAGATGCCTTCTTTTCACTTAGAACCGTTTTAACTTTCCAACCTGCATTTTTCGCACAACTCTTAATTGTTTTACTAATTTCACCAATATCTAAACTCTCTACTTTAGAGTTACCCTGTTCATCCGTATATCGATTGATCACTTTACGATACAAAGTAGTCCCTATTTGCATAGTCGTGTTGGTCTCCTCATCAGAGAAAAATCCAACTTTTTTATCCGAGACTTTTTCCCAATAATGTAAAATTCGAGACTCCGCATCTAAAAGTACTTTGTTTTTATAATGAACTGGATTATTATCTTTTGCGTCTTCAAATACAACATCTAGACTTAAATCAGATTCTTGATCCAATAACATAAAAATGCCAATCAATGCCAACTCAGATTGAATCGTTTTACGGAGTTCATGTTTCTCCATACTTTCTCCTTTTTATTGTTTGATTAAGTCTTCTTTAAATTCATTATATGCCTCCATAAATAAGTTTGCTATACATAAATCACATTATAAGTGTATAAAAAAAGAGGATAAATCCTCTATAAGTAAAATTCAATTTTAGAATGCTCAAGATGTTTTTTTGGATTGGATAAAAAATCAATAATATCGCCTTGATAAACTTCCACGAATTTCTCATGACCAAGAAAATCAGATGGTTTAACAAGTTCTGAAGGTTTATTCGTAAAATCAACTCCACCTTGTTTTAATACTTCACCAACAAACTGAGAACAGAAGAATGATTTTTGTCTTTTTATTGGAATATTTACAATAAATCCCGCAAACCCAATCAAGTTATAACCATAGATATATTTATCTGTTTCAAATTTCTTAATCGATTCGTGAATTCTAGCGTACTTCTCTAAACTAACTTCTTTTCTAAGCACAATACAACTTGTTCCTACAAAATGATCATAGATCTGAGTTTCAATCTCATTTACAAATCCACCAATAACAGGATTCTTAGGATGTTTACGTCCAAAACTATAGATCGCATTAAAATCATCGGTTAAGGCAATTGATACATGATTGAATCTTTGTCTGGTATAGAATCCAATTGCGGTAGAAAAAAGGCTACCTGTATTGGTTAATAGAATGTAAATTTGTTTAGTTTGTTCAGGATGTGTCATTGGCTAATTTCTCGTAAAACTTGGGTTAATTCTACCATGATTTCAACCAATATAGTATTAATTATTGATTATCCTCAATAGCCATTCTCACAACCTTATAGGCTCCATCGTATATACCCATACGATATGCTTTAATGATATTTAAACTAAAACTTGATAATATCGCTTTGTCTTCTAACATGAGTTCTAACATTTGAAGAGTTGATTGAACTGTTTCACATTCAAATGTCCCATCACCTACTTCTTGTGCTCTGATTGCGCCCCATGCCTCATGTCCACCTACACGCTTTATCATGAGTTTTGGGACAGGATAGAAGGCTAATTCACTCGGTTTTGTGATTAAGATATCCGTATTAGGCATGAGTAAATTAGTACTATAAACAGCCGCAAATATATCTTCGTGATAGAAAGCGTGTATACCATATACCGTATTATTTTCTAAGCTTTTTGCGAAATGTTGTGTTTCATCCCATGCATTAAAATGAGTTTCCGTAAGGTCCTTTAGATTTGGAATATCTACACATAATCCTTCCCAGACTTTTATATGATCTCCTACATTGATTAATAGCGTTACTTCTTTATTTTTAACTCTAGGTAATAAGCTACGTACAATTTGGGAAAATATTTCTTTTTGAGCCCCTGCACCACCTACTGTAAGTAAGACTCTTTTAGACTGATTATTCTCGATTCTATCCAGTCTTTTTTGACAATCATATTCAAGATTGACTAACAACTCATGATCGATATAATGACCTACATCAAATAATTGATTGTTTGGAATTGGATTAAGTGTCTTCTCTTTTGCCATACCTCTTAATGATCGATACCCTAAATAAGAGGATGGTGTTTGAACCGTATGAATTGAACCCTCTGCTAAATGTAAAGCCATTGGCCAGTTATCCGGAATCACATTGATTACTCTATTCATTCCAGCATGTACAGCCGCTTGAGCTGGCCAAACATGGGTTGCTACAAATGGCATCGTATGAGGTATTTCTCTATAAATAGGTGTCATACACTCTGATACTTTTTGATCTATCGCATTATAACTGAGTTGCCTAAATCCCTCTGAGTTAAGTGGTTCCCAATAATATTTATTAAACAATGAGTATTTTTGAGACCATCGTGATCCCATGGAATAGAGATTATTTAAGTGCTTAATAATCTTTCCACCTGTTGTTTCTTGATAGGAATGTAAATCAAACCAATAAGGTGTTATACCCATTGAGTGTGCTGCAGATGCGATCGCAATGGAAATACGATAATGTCCAAATCCCATTCGAATATTTCCTATGATTAAGCTATTTTCTGGATTAATCTTTTGTCCAGTTTCTTTTGTGACAATATTCTGTATACCTAGTAATGAACTTAATGTTTTGTTTTCTTCTACAAAAAGAGGATATAAAACATCTTTATCATCACCAAATTTCTTTAGATACTTTTGTTTACCTTTTTCTGCCTTTTGATAATCCTTTGTATCGATTGGATTATTAAAAATTATCTTTGATCGATCCATATTAAAGCTCCTTTATTTCTACTACTTTCGTCTCAAACGCTTTTAAATCTAGAATAGTCTTTGAACTCAAGTTGATATGCGCTACAAACTTTCCCCATTGATTTCTGTATTTAACTTCAATAACACCATTTCGATTTGGATTTACTTCTACTATTTCGATACTTTCATTTTTCATTGTAGAATCAAACAATTTATCTTGATTCTTATATAAACTGATATCATCTGAAGTAAAGATTAGACTTCCAAAATGCTTATTCACAAAAGCCAATGTTTCTTTTTGTGTACGATTTAATTGTATATTTTCATCTCTTAAGAAGAATACGTCTGGATCATTTAAGAAAGCTCTATTATTCAAATGTCTTCGACTAATTGAATTTTGTATCGCATTTAAGGTTGAAACTCTTTCCCTATGTAAATATTGCATATAGAATTTATCATTCCAATCTAAGCCTACATCACATCCGATACGACAATAATCAACAAGTCCAAAAGATGGTCCAAGTGGTACTCCACATCCAAGAATGAGTTTATCTTTTACACAATCTCTTAAGAACTCCATCGCTTCACACATGAGTTGTCCACGTGTTTTTGTTTGTGTAGGTATAATACAAGCCGCATATAAGAAATCGAGTTTAACTAAATCAAATGACCAATCGTTTAATACTTCATCAAAACAATATCGTATATAATTCTTAACTTCCTCTAATTCAAGATTCAATGCATAGAAACGACTCCAATTACTTCCTGCTAAAACGAGTTTTCCTTCTTTATCTTTTAGAATCCAATCTTGATGTTCCTTAAAGAGCTTTGAATTTGTTTCACACACAAAAGGTGCTAACCACAAACCGGATTTGTAACCTTCTTGATGTATCTTGTCGGATATGTATTTCATTCCATTAGGAAATTTATTTAAATCGATGTCTAACCAATCTCCTACAAATGTTTGATAGCCATCATCAATCTGAAAAATATTTATATTTTTATTCGCATTTTTTAGTGAATGTATATTCTTTAAGATAATCGATTCATTAATATTTTGATAGTAATTGTACCAACTAGTCCATCCTGTCATTGGTTTAGATTTTGGTTTATCGATCATCATTTTCTCAAAATAAGAATCAAACACAAACTTTTCATCTCCAGATGTAAAGAATAGATTAAACGCATGATATTTAGAATTAATCACAAGACCTTTACATTCTTTTTCGATGACTATTTCATTTTTTGTGACTCTGGTATTAAGAATGGTATATCCTTGTTTTTCTGATAATGACCCAATCAATTGATAATCATTTCCACTTCGAATATATCCATAAGTATATCCATGGAAATCCCCTTTATGATTTGAATAGCTTTTAAAGTTATAATCCCCATACTTATCAAATTGATAATGTGGTAGTAATGGCTTTGAAAATTTGGATAATGTCTTCATTTTCTCATCCGCAAAAAACTCTTTACTATCCGTCCAAGATTGATACCCATTTACATAGATTAAGTCATCCTGATTAAAGTCAAAATTAAACTTTATCATCAGTGAGTCAATTTTAATCTCACATTTTGGGATAATTTGGATTGATAATACATCATCACTTAATTCTTGTATCACTTCACAGTGTTGGTTATTAAAGTTTGAACTGATATCTAAGTTATAACTATTTTTATCTACTGAGTAGTTAAAACAGAGGATTCGATTCTTTATATGATCTTTTATCATTTTGATTCAACGTCTGTGATTCCTTCAAGAATCTTCTTCTCATTGTACATAAGTAATAAGACTAAACCGATGGCACAGAAGATTGCGGCAGTAATAGCTGTTAATCGAATACTCATCTCATTGGATACATCTCCACCAGATAAGAGGAGTCCACTTAGCAACAACATAGATATCATTTGTCCAATCTTAGACATAAATGTACGTGTCCCAAAGAACATACCTTCTCTTCGAATACCTGTTTTACGTGCATCATATTCCGCAATATCCGCAATTACCACATTCGGCAATATTCCAAATACAGCCATAGGAATAGCCGCTAATAAGACAAGTAAATAGGCTTGAATGGTTGTATCAAATGGTAAAGTCCCTAATAGTGCTCCATATGCATAAACTAATAGGAATAAACAGAATGCGATGATAAGAAGTGTTTTCTTACCCGTCTTCTTCGCAATAATATTAATTGGAACATAGAACAAGAATGATCCTACACCAAGTCCCATAAATAATAAACCAAACATCGATTCTGGTAATTTAAGCAATATTGTGATGTAGTATAGAAGAGATGATTGGAAGATTGTGATAGCGACCCAATACACAAGATCCGATAACACAAATATTCTAAATTCTTTGTTTCTGAAGGTTGCCTTCATCGAATCAATCATCTTTAGTTCAGATGGAACAGATTCACAATAACGTTTTTCATCAATCGCAATAACTGGAATATATAAGAATACTAATGCGATTGCGGAAAGAATTAATAGCGCAATACGAACCGAAGAAACTTTATCAAACCCCATACCCTCGAATAATCCCCATAGAACTGGTGCTTGAGATGCGACTGCAGCTCCTAGAAACCATGTGACAGAGATATAAGTGGAAAGATTTAAACGTTCTTCTGGTGTATGACCAAGCTCTGATAATAACGCAAAGAATGGTGTTACATACATCGTTAGGAATAAGTAGAACAAAAGTAACATCACCGTTAGAAATAATGCGTTTAAACTACTTTCTCCATTAATCGGTGACCAGAAAACAAGAACTGTTGTAAGCGCAAAAGGAATCGCTGATTTCTGCATAAATGAAATACGTCTTCCTTTTTTCGATTTACTACGATCACTGAGTGTCGCGATCCACGGATCTGTAATCGCATCAAAAAATCGACCTAGCATCGTAATTGCGCCAATTATAGTCACAAATCCTATAAATACAACTTGAGGAATAAATATGGATATGCCTGATTCTTTCGTTGGAATATAATAGAAAATTAAGTAAGATCCAATGATACCTGATAGAAGTGACCAACCGAATTGGCCTAGTGAATATGCGATTTGTTTGGATAATGGTAGTTTCTCTTTCATAGTTTTCCCTCTTACGCTTGTAATGCTTTTAGAAATAAAGAACGTTGTACAGCTAATATTTTTCTAGACTCAATATTCAATTCCACATCTAAATGATTTCCCCTTGTCACAATACGTTGAGCTAACGCAAGAAATGAGTTTGAAATTGTTCGTGCTAAATAGGGTACTTCTATTTCGGTTTTTATCGAACCATCTTTAACACCTTCATCAATGAATTGAATGAAAGGTTCATCTACTTTTTCGATCAATTTTATAAACTCACTTTGACTCGATTCACTAGGATACTCATTCACTAAGTAATAGTCAAACATACCTGTAAGTCGGATGAGTTGACTTAAGTCATCCACTAAATGATCTAATTTTTCTAAGTATTGACTTAATTTTTCAAATCCATTGCCCTGAATCTTTCTCACAATCTCATCTTGTACACTTACAAATGTTTTAAACACATCTAATTCAATTTCCATCGCTATTTCTTCTTTAGAACTAAAATATCGATAAAGTGTTTTACGACTTATCTTTGCGATTTCCGCTATCTCGGCCATATTGGTTTGAGCATATCCACGACTTAGAAATAGTTCTTTTGAAACCTCAGTAATATTTGATTTACTTATTTCTTTATTCTTTTCTCTCTCTTGATCACGATAAACTTTAGTACTCATGTAAATCCTCCATCATAAATGACACAGTTGTATATTGATGTCACACCTGTTACCTTATCTATAGAATGCGCTTACATTTTATATTTGTCAATAAAAAAAAGATTGAATTTTTAGTTCAATCCTTTTTTAAATGCAAATTAATTAAATGTTTCAATAAAAGTTTCTATATCATCATTATTAGAATGCCCGGGAGCTGATTTAATAAGCACACCATCCGATCCAATATAAACTGATGTTGGGACAGATAATACACCAAGATTTCTTGAGAACTTCCCATTTTCATCAAATAATACTACTATATTCGGATATTGGTCTTGTTTAAACCAAGCTTTGAAATCATCAATACTCTTTTCACCATTGGCGTTTGGAGTCACAACAGAATAAATAATGTAGTCTTTTTCCTTAGAAAACAATTCATCTAACTCAGGTAAGCCATCATTACAAATTGGACACCACGAAGCCCAGAACTTTAAATAGACTTTACTACCTTCTAAGTCTTCGAGTTTAATCATATTCCCATCATAATCAATGAATTCAAAATTAACAGCTAACTCTCCATCATTTACAAGGTTATCTGTTTCAACTATTTCTTCATCTTCTTGTTTAGGTGGTTCAGTTGGTGAACAACCCGTAATAATTAGTATAAACACAACACTTAGTATAACTTTTTTAAATTTCATGTCATTTCTCCTAACTTAGGTTTGATACAAACCATGCGGTTAAACTTCCAACTTGATTCATCATTAACAGAATGCCCATTAATATAATAAATAATCCTGAAACTATTTTAATAACTCGCATATACTTATAGATACCTTTAATTTTCAAGAGTAACTTTTCACTAAACACTGCGACTAACAAAAATGGAATCATTAGACCTAGAGAATATACTGCCATCAGAAACCCACCATACAATACGCTACCTTCAGAAGCAGATAAACCTAATACTGCAGCCAATACAGGTCCAATACAAGGTGTCCACCCAAAGCTAAATGTTAATCCTAATAAATACGATCCAAAATAATCCGACTTTTTAGTACGATTTAAGTTTAATCTTCTTTCACTGTGTAAGAATGTAAACTGTATTAACCCAGTTTGATGAATTCCTAAAATTACAATAATCAATCCACAAACGATTAAGAACCAATCACCATATATAAGTTTTCCTAATGCCCCAGCTCCAAATCCTAATACAATAAAAACGGTAGATAAACCTAATACAAATAATATTGCCTTAAGCATCGGTCGAGTTAAAAACCGATTTTTAACTTTACCCAAATCCTCATCCGCAAAATACGCTAAATACATGGGTATGACAGGAATAATACATGGAGAAAGAAAAGATAAAATACCTGCGGTAAATACACTTATCATAAATAGAAGTTCATTCATATTTTTACCCACTATCTTGTCACTATAATAACTTAATAATAGTGAGTTACATAATATAATGCTCAGTGTTGATTCAATTTATTATTTAAAAATTAACTAAATATTTTAAATTAAAAAGGAACAGATGTTTCTATTCCTTAGTATCAATCTAATCGATCTCCATTACTTTCAATAACATTCTTATACCAGTAGAATGAATCTTTACGATAACGTTTCATTTCACTTGTTTTAGCTTTTTCATCATCTTCATCTCGATCAACATAGATAAATCCATAGCGTTTTGTGATTCCTTCACGAGTTGAGACTAAGTCTACAGCTGACCATGGGCAATACCCAAAGATATCAATTCCTTCATCTAGACCAAGTTTAATTTGTTTAATGGTTTCACGTAAATGTTCGATTCTATATTGATCATGAATTGATCCATCAGTTTCAAGCGTATCAGGACGTCCATAACCATTCTCTGTAACGATAACTGGTAAATTATAACGATCATTTAATCGACGAGCTGTAACTCTTATACAATATGGATCATACATATTACCATCAACTGAGTTCTTATAAAAATGTTCGTTTTTAACAGCTTTTCCAACTCCAGGTTTTTCCATGAGTTTAATGAGATAACTAATATCCATATTGTTAGCACCATTAAAACCACTAAAATCTTGTTCATAGAATTCTAGGTATTCAGTTGTGTCATTTCCATAACAATTAAAGCCTATAAAATCAGGTTTACATGATTTCATAATATCGAAATCACCTTCTTCAATACATACATTGATTTTATTGTCTCTAAAATATTTCCATACACTTCCTGGATATGTCCCAAAAACTAATGAGTCTAGATACATGTTATTTCTTAAGTCATCCATATTCATCGCTGCGATTGTATCTAGTGGATTAGAACTTGCAGGATAAGAAGTGGTAATATTGGGTGCTGGTCCAATCTTTGCGTCTGGACACATCTCATGGCACAAATGGATTGCTTTAGCTTGAGCCAATATTTGAACATGAGCTTGTGTATATAGGTTACTTGGATCACTTATTTTAAATGTTCCACCCATCATATCGACTGCCCCAAAGTAAATTAACATATTCTGTTCATTGTAGGTTAACCAGTATTTAACATCATCTTTGAAATGTTCAAATAGTACTTTACAGTAATTAACATACGCATCCATCATCTTACGGTTGGACCAATCACCATATTTCTTTTCTAATGCGAGTGGTAAATCAAAATGGAAAATAGTAACAATTGGTTCAATTCCATATTTATGACATTCATTGAAAACATTCTTATAAAACTCAATCCCTTTAGGATTAATCTCACCTTCACCCTCAGGTAAAATACGTGCCCATGTAATTGACATTCGATATGCTTTAAAACCCATTTCAGCCATCAATGCGATATCTTCTTTATAATGATGATAGAAATCAGATGCATAATGGAAACTACATTTACCTGGATTTTGTTTGCGTACATCCCATGTCGTTAATCCTTTTCCATCTACATCAAATGCTCCTTCTATCTGTGCACTAGATGAACTAGCACCCCATAAGAAATCTTTTGGAAAACCTTTCATATTAAATCTCCTTTTTTAGTTTAAATACTATTTGAAATAATTGTAAAATTACAACAGTTACCCAAAGTCCAACAATTGTATCAGAAAGAAAATGAGCACCCATAATGATTCGACTAACCATAATTAGACCAATCCAAACAAAACTAATTACATAAAACCAATTTTGATATTTTCTTAATTTTTGATAAACACTAGGTAATAAAGTAATGAAAAGTATAACACTAGCGTTCGCAACATGACCTGATGGAAATGAAGTATATTCAGTATTGCCAGTGAACCCACGTGGAATAAACCAAGCACTAAACGCTTCAGTGCTTTCGAGTAAATCACGAAAGCGAACACGACTCCAACCAAACTTAATTAAATTAATGGCAATTGTTTCGGTTATAAACGTTAACACAGCTATCCATGCTAGCTTCCTTAGTTTTGGATATAGTGCCTCAGGTGTTTTTTTAACGATATAAACTGCACCAAAAATATAAATAATTGTGAAGACATAAGTCACCCACGAAGGCATTTCTATATAATGTGTTGGTAATCCAGCCGCCATGAAGGATAGCAAAACAAGAAACAGACCTCCAAAAATATATGAACTTATTTTTGAAAACTTTGAATTCCTTTTATAGGTAAATAAAAGTGCGGCACAACCAAATACTCCAACTAAGACGCCTGGTACTTCCCCAACTGCTTCACCAAACCGTCCTAATAAATTACTTTGATCATATAAGAATTGAGATATAGGCAAATCAAATGGAATGGCAAGAATTAATCCTATTATCGAAAGAACGGATAATGGTATGAGAATGTTCTTTTTCATATTTTATTTTCCTTTTAAGAAGGGCAGGAGTTCCTGCCCTTAATTATTATTTTTTTAACTCTGCTTCTTTTGCTACTAATTGTGCATCATACGCTTTAAAGAAAGGATAATAAATTAGTGTTGAAACCGGAACCATTAACCAATCAAACAATGCATTTTTCCAACTTAATGTACTTAACAATGAACCTACCCCAATCGGCATTAATGACATGATTAGAATAAATGCAGGCGTCAAGAATCCAATTTGGAATCCTATCCACATAATTATTGCGATAACTAATCCTTGTAAGATAAATGGAATGGCAAGAATTGGATTAAATGCGATAGGTAGACCAAAGATAACTGGTTCATTAACACCGAATATACCAGGTAACCATGAAACATTACCAATTGCTTTTAGTTGTTCAGATTTAGCTTTATATTTGCTTAAAATAGCTAAACCTAATGTATTTCCAGTTCCACCTGCTAATGCGACTGCCCCAAACAAGAATGCGGCATTAAATACTGGCGCTTGTCCTTGTGCAACTAAACTCGCGTTGGTCGTAATAGATCCAATCATAACTGGTATTAAGAATGGATAAACAATCATTGTTCCATGAACCCCTACAGTCCATAGTAATAAAGCAAATATTATTACGACGAACATGCCTGGAACAGAACCTAAAATTAATGAAACAGGAACAGCAAATAAGGCAAATATGACGGATGGAATATCTAAACCAATTGTTAATTTTAATGTAGCATTTAGTCCATATAGCACAAATGTATTTAGAAGCAATGGGACCATTGCAGAAAACGAATCTTGTAAAAATTGTGGTACAACTTCAGGCATACGTACAACCCAGTTGCGTTTAATAGCGAAATAGCTAATTTCAACTGAAGCGAGAGATAATAATATAGCAGTAAATATACCAGGTGCTCCCAACCATGTTGAATTTAAGCCTGTAAAGGTAGAAGTACCATCTGCTAAGACAACAGTTTGTACAGGCGCAACAACTAAGATAAACATTAACATTGCGACAACACCTGCACTGAGTTGATTCATTTTATAGTATTTAGCTAAATTAAATGCAATCGCAAATGCAATAACAACTGCAATTAAACCCATAGTCATATCATATGGCACCGTTAATACGGTTTGAGCACTCCCTGCCCATGATAATGAGAAACCTAATAAATTGGCTAAAACTCCACCTTCCGCAAACATTCCAATAATAGTTTTTGCGATTTGTACGAACGCCGCTATAATACTAATACCCACTGATGTTTGTAAACCAGCAGAGATTGAAGCGAAGTGACGTTCAGTGTTTAAGAAAGTTCCAATGGGTAACACGACCTTCTGAATCTTACTCATAAATCCGTTTTGTTCAGACATTATTTTTTCCTCCTATTGTCCTTATTTATTTAAGAGCACATCAACTTGTTTCATGATGTTCTCTACATTCCCAACTGCATAATCAAATGATTGTATTTGTGAAACAGGAATTGATACACAACTTAGTATTTCTTGAATTTTGTACGAAATTTGAGGTCCTAATAAAACGACATCAAACTCTTTCCAGCTTTCTTCATAATTACTTAATCCATATGCCTTAACTTCCAGTGGTCGATCTTTCTCTACTCCCCACTTTTCCATCTTTTTCATTAAGATACTGGTTGACATACCCCCTGCACAAATTAACATTATTTTCATTTTTCTACTCCTTTCTTATCTTCTTTCAATTCATGTAATTCAATCATTTCTTGTATAAGTTCTAAAGCCAACATACTCGTCATTAAGTGATCTTGAGCATGAACTAGCAATACATTTAGTATGACTGGATTCCCATTTGCTTCAGACACTAATAATTCAGTTTGAGATTCATGTGCTTTAAGCGAACTTTGTTTAGCTTGATTCATTAACTCATTTGCTTGTAAATAATCATTATTTCTAGCACATTTTAAGGCTTCAAACGCTTTAGTTCTTGCTTCACCAGAATAAGCAATTAACGTCATTGCGATTTCTGCATTTTCATATTCATTCATAATCGTAATCTCCTATAGTTTTTTAATAATACATATAATATTCGCTATCTCATCATCATTGATTATGATGCCAAAACTTCGTTCAATCGGCTTAAACAATCGTGTTAATTCTTTTGTAAGAGTTTCATATTTAGTGAAGATTTGTTCTCGTTTTCGATTAATTGGACTAGCTTCTTTTGATAAAGATCGATTGATACTTGACGCGATGTGTATGAATAAACCTAGTCTTTGATCCATATCTAATGCTTCATTTGATACCGTCTCGATTGCTTCTAATAAACTTGGTAAATATTTCCTTATTTTTTGGATATCAACAAATTCTAGTGAATCGTCAAGATACGCATATATTTCTTCCATATCTAATCCCTTTTCACCAATTGGATTAAATTCCAATAACTGATCAATTTTATCTGTAGGGCACTCGAAGACATCTTGAATTGATAAATAAGGTATCCCAAATAAATTTGGATTATAGGTACCAACGAAACTTTTAATAGAATATACTTCCAATAAATCTTTCACTTTATCAACAAGTATTTTTCGATCACTGATTGCGAGCGGAATAACTTCACGTGGTTTTGTGGAATAACGTTCGATGTATTTCTTTAATTCTTGTGCGCCTCCTTCTCCAGTTGCGCAAAGAGTAATGATAATGGGTGATTTATATTTATAATCATCTTGCGCATATATTTGTTGGATATTTTGGAGTAAGTGATGATAGGTATTGTCCATGTCTTCATCCAACATTGAACGCCTTGCGACATCAATTCCAAGCAATGTAATTGGAAGATAGAGTTGTCGAATCTCTATGCCAGTTTCTTTTGAGATATTGATTAACATATCTTTGAAAGAACCCATATCGTAGATTACGATAATCCCTTTCCCTTGATGGATACGGATTATTAAATCTTTTAACTGTCCATAACTTTCCATGGGTTCACTATCGAGTGACATATCAAACCCATATGTGTTATCCGCTTGAACCAATGTATTCACAACAGTTGCGATACTCGAAGCTGTTTGATGACCATGCATACAATACAATAAGACAGGTTTCGCATTCGACTTCGCAGACTCTTGATTCACAAGAAACATGGTAAGAATCACTGCTTCATCCACTGGAATTCGCGTATTCATAATTTTTTCTAAATGTTGAATAAACTGTAAACAATAAACATATTCGTTGTTATATTGGGAAACGATTTGCATAATCTGTTGATTACCCAATCGTTGACTACGTCCATTATTCTCTAACAACGAACCCACATGTAGCGACAAACCATAGTAGAGTGACATTGGATAAATCACATTAAATTTATCTTGTGCGGTATCTAAGAATTGTTTTACCTCTTCAATAATCTTACGATCTACAACTTTAGATAATTGCCCAAGATTCATGACTTGTTTCGTCAAGTAGCGTTGATAATCATCAAATATTGTTTGAATATGCGTACTGGTTAAGAGATTAATTTCTTCATCTTGAAGTCCTCTTTCTTTTAACTCATCCATCTTATGTCCTATTACTTCATAGATACTTTCACGGGTTGATTGTCTCCCCATATTCTTCTCAACCATATTTTGACTAGAGAATACGTAATTGTATTCTTCAGGTACAATACGTTCAATTTCATCTCGATACTTCTTATAGTTCAAGAACCCTTGGCGTAAATTATCATTGAAATCACTGATTAGAATTAGAATATTCTGATTTAATTGATCACGACTTCTTACAAACGCATTGGCACATGCAATTCGAATGGAAACATCCAATTGACGAACATTGTTGGGAAGTTCGAGTAACATTAATCCTCGGATAACTTCATTTGTTACTTCGAAAGTCTGTTTTGCCTGTACCGCTTGTAAGGCAAAGAAATGATTGATTAATTGTAAACGCTCTTTCATTGGTCGATTCACTAAAGTAGGTAACTTTATATGAATACGAATTTTCTGAGCATAGTATTCTATAATTTCAGAATTCACATTTTCATTACATGCCAATATTATGGATGTATTTATCTTTTTAGATTGATCTGAATCAGAATATATTAGCTCTTGATTTTCAATAAAATGAATTAGTCTAGATCGATCTTTTCCAATAAGTAAATCGACAGAGTCAATGAATAGAAAACCATTTTCTGCTTGTTCAAAGAAATTTCCTTGTCGATGTCCAAATAAATCTTCCGTTAATTTAACTTCATGACCTAAATAGTTCTTACAGTTCACGCGAATAAATGGTGCATTCAAAGGAATTACTTTTTGTTCAATCGCGAATTCATGAATTAAATGAGCAAATAGACTTTTACCAGCACCTGTTTCACCAACAATTAATACACTGAAACCAGGTTGCGGATAAAGAACCGCTGCCTTGATTAGGCTTACAGCATTTTTCAAACTTCCATCGTGTCCAATTAAGTTATCGAAACAAGACTTTGACGCGTCATCAACTTGATTTCTCTTTATTCGATAATAAACAGGTCGACTGTTTGATTTTTCTACAAATCCTTCTTCAACCAACTCATTAAGTGCTGTGCTTACATTTGATCGCTGCATATTGAGTTGATTTGAGATTTCAATTGTAGTTAATCCTGATTCATCACTCGATAATTGATTGTTTAATTGTTTTAATAGATTTAATACTTTTTCGTTGTTTTTTTTCATAGAACACCTCAATTAAATCTATACACTATATACACTAAATTTACAATCTATCGCTTGACGAGCATAGAATACCTTCTTAAATACATCTCGTCAAATATGCTTTTTCATAAAAAAAGGATCTATTTATACACTATAGTGTGATAAATTGAACCTTTTTACCTATTATTTAATAATTATTGTCTTTTTATACCAAAATTAGACCTTGTGTCTAGAATTCTATATCAATTTTAATAGATGTATATCTAGTGTATAGATTAGTATAAGATATTTATTTTTATAATTTAATATTTTTCTTTTATAGGATGTAATTCTATGTAACCTCTCCAACCTTGAGGTTCTAACTGCATCCTTGGCGCAATCGAATAATCATATTCATATCCATATACTTCAGGATTAAACTTCTCTATTCTTTCCCACAATGCGCCAATCGCATCCCCAAACTCTTCATCGTTATACGGTTCACCTTGAAAAATTAACATCTTGCAAGGTTCTAAATCAATTAAATCAAATCCTTCAGGAACATCCCCTTTGAAGTCAAATGGCACTTCTACGGCATGTACATACTCACTTGTACCTTCCTTAATCATGGATTGGGGTAACCAACATCCAGCAGGTTCATTCAGGGCTTCCTTTACCTTACTTAGTATTTCCCATGGATCAGAATGTTGGGTATTGTGACATCCTACTTCTTCACAATATTCAAAGTAATCAGTTGCCTTAATTCCACGTCTAAGTAATAGTTTCCTTTTTGGTCTTTCTACAATCTGAGTAAAAATAATAGCGGTATCTTTCATCATCAAATCCTCCTTAGATGAAGAGTTAATAATTGTACTATAAGGAATAATCCAATCATTTGGTTGTTTAGCCTGAGAAAATCGTTTAGGACTTATCCCAAAAGATTTAGAGAAAGCTCGAGTATATCCCTCATGACTTGAAAACATATAATCGAATGCGATATCAATCACTCGTTGGCTTCTTTTACGTAGTGAAAAAGCAGATGAAATCAGTCTTTGTTTACGTAGATACTCAAATGGTGCTATCCCTTCTATTTCTTTAAAGATATGCGAAGTATGATACATAGAGTATCCAGCCACTTGAGCTAATTCATTTAATGTTATTTCATCTTTTATATGTTCTTGGATATAATCTTTGATTTTCTCAACCACATCTATGGATTCTTTACTCATACCTTATAACTCCTCATCTATACTCTATTCTATTTAAACCATCGTTTCTTGACTTGAGTTGCGAATATTCTACCAACGATTCGTAACCTTTTCCGCAAATCCTAATAGCTTATTTATTTTAAGTTTTTCTCCATTATCAAGTACTACTAAACCAGAGAAATAACCAAAGACCTGATGTTGGTCAGATTGTAATATGAGTACTTTTGTGTTGGATGATCGATCTAGTATTGGTTCAAAGTTTAGCTCGAATCGATGATCATCACTTGTAAATGTCCATGGCTCTAAGTATTTTTCTTTTCCATTTTCATCTTTCGGTATGTTAAATGTCACATGATTTAACTTATGTGCTTTTCCATTATAGATGAGCATATTTTCTGTTGCGGCTTGTGTATTGCCAAAACCATATCCAATATTGAATCCGAATGGGTTACCATTCACAAGACCTGATGCACTACCCCAATACCATGTATTTGAATAGGTCCATACTCCTCTACCCCAATCCAATACTCCAAAGGAATCTTCTTTATTAAAGATGAACTTCTTTGAGCCATATTGTATTTCTCCTTTAGCTCTCATACAGTTTATCTTTTGGTTATAGTAAAAATACTTTGGTTTATCAAAAGGTGTCGCAATTACCATACTTTCATCTGGACTATCACTTAATATTATCTTACCGATTAATGAGTTATTATCATGAAAATTATGCACATTAAATTCTAGAATACGATCTAACCCTTGCATATAGAAATGAATTTGGTGTGTTTTATATTCTACTTTTACACTTCCATTCGAAGTTGGAGGTAAATTCTTTTTACCTAGAGTAAATGCTTGCATAAAACTTTGAGTAATCTCAGTTTGTTGATCAAAATTAAACAATGTGATGGAATCTAAGCCCATATAGGAATTATCCGCAATGGTTAATGCAATTCCATAATGATCATTTAATACACAGTAGTAATCCCATTCTTTTATTCTTATCTTATTGGCTCTTATTTCATTTCGATCATACTTAAATAAGGCATTTTTCGCATACCCTGGGTTCAATACACACCCATCTGAATCGAGTAGATTCACACATGTGGTAATCTCATTTTGGTTCATTATGTTCTCCTATGGATTAGTATAATTTTATTATTATATTTAAATTTATAGAATTCAATACAAAAACAATATAAGTATTATTTATTATAATAAACTTCAAAAATGTTAAAATGAAAATAAATTCTATTTAATCAGAGATCACTTAAACAGGAGTATCAAATGAAATGGCCATTATTCATTAATCAAATAAATCAAAATGATAGATTACTATTTGGTGTTACAACAAAAATTAGCCACGATACAATAATTCTAAACGAAAATGAGTCATGTAGTCATGTTCTTTTTCTTATTAGTGGAGAAATCGAAGTTTTTAAAGTAAGTGAAAATGGTAAAGTATTTAGACTTTATACAATCAAAGAGGGAGAGTCTTGTGTATTAAATTTAAGTTGCGTTTTATCTGATAATAAGTATTTAGCCTATGCAAAAACAATTACTGACATTGAATGCATATTACTACCAAGCCGAGAATTTTTACGTATTTTTGAATTGGAAAGCAGTTTAAGAACATATGTATTTAGTTTAATATCCACAAGACTCATTGAGATTAGCGCAAAAGTAGAGGGGATTGTTTTAGAAAGCCTAGAGACTAGACTTAGAAATTTTCTAATTGATAAGGATACAGAAACAATCTATATTACTCATGAGGAAATTGCGAATCAACTTGGTTCTGCTAGAGAAGTTATTTCAAGGCAATTAAAAAAATGGGAATTGATGAATAAAGTTAAACTTTCTCGAGGTAAAATAAAAATTATCAATCTATAACACTTTGTGTGACTTAGTTACTTAATCAATGAGAAAAACTCATTTATTATGTGGCTAGGAGGTGATCATATGAAGAAAAACGTTGGTCAACTAGATCGTTGGATTAGAATAATAAGTGGAGTACTATTATTAAGTTCATTTTTCATTATTGAAGGAAATTTAAAATGGATTTCACTACTAGGAATTGTATTGATATTAACAGGAGTTATAAATTTCTGTCCGCTATATTTACCATTTGGAATTAGTACTAGAAAAGTTAATTAATTGAAATCTTGTATTCGTTTTATAACCTCATTGATAAATTCATTGAGGTTTTATTTTAACATTGAAGTTTTCTAAATGAAGTTAAGTTAAATTACTTAATTATTGTAATATGTTCTATATAGAGTTATATTTTTGTTAGGAGGATTTCTATGAAAAGGTTAATTTTAAAGTTAATTATTGCCTTGTTTATGGTGTTTTCATTCCCTCTAACCATACGTGCTGAAGACTATTTAGCAACGAACGTAGGTTACCAAAGTAGTGTATCTGATGTTTGGCAAGATTTCGCTTATGGTGGTGCAATGTCTGGCAGTGAAAATGGTGATGCATTGACATCAATCTCTATGCATCTAGTTGACAACATTTATGATTCATATATTGAATATAGAGTCTACTCAAATGGGGCTTGGCAAGTCTGGTCAAAAGACTTTGAACCAACTACGACAGGTTCATTCTCTGGTTTACAAGTTCGATTAGTTAATTATCCAAATTCTGAAGTGCATTATCAAACATATAGAAAAGATTCTGGATGGGGTTTATGGAAATATAATGGCCAAACTTCTGGTGATTTATCCAGTCCTATTACAGGTTTCAGAGTTAAAGTATTTGAAGTTGGTGTTAAGTATCAAAGTATAGTAGATGGTAATTTAGAAGTTGTTAGACATAATGGTGAAACTCAAGGTACTGGAAAGCTAAGTTCTATTAGATTAGGATTAGAACAAGCTCTTGAAAACGCTAGTCTTGTCTATCGTGTTTATTTCAAGAATCAAGGTTGGACGAGTTGGGCAAAGAACTGGGAAGAATTAAGCTCAACGAATCCAATTGAAGCTATTGAAGCGAAGATTGAAGGTAATTCAAACTATCATGTCGCAATTCAACCTTATGTAAAAGATAGTGGATGGTGGGATTGGGTTTATGATGGAACTACGGCTGGATCAATTGGATCAGAAGTAATGGCTTATCGTGTTAAATTAGTACGAAATGCCCCAAGTACAATCGTTGTGGAAGAAGATGATGAGATTGGTGAAATTGGTGGTGATCCTGGTACTTCTACTCTAAGCTATAGTGCAGGACCTAACGCATCAGTTAGCTATTATGAGAGCGCTAGAACCAACAAAGGTTATCCTGCTCTTACCGTTGATGGAATCTTCGATGATAATCCTGCAGGTGTTGAAATAGGTATCGGCGATCAATTCAAAGGTAGAGTTGTAAGTTATACAGCTGGAAATGAAATTTCAATCCCTGATACATTTAATGGGGCTGGTGATAATACTGTTGATAATCAACAGTTTGAAGTTTACTATGGAATATATAATTCAAATACTAAGATATTTACAGTTGTAAGTACACCTTATCAACATTATTTTGATGGCGCAAACAGTGGCGAAACTCATACTTTAATTCTGTATGATAATGACACTGATACAAATATGATTTTAGATGGATTCATCATGCCTGGTGTATTCTATGAAGGATATTGGCAAGTAACTGGAGCGTTAGGTGCTCGCAAACTAGTTTATAGTATCAGTGGCTAATAGCTTAAAACTTAAAGGATTCACAAAATCTGTGAATCCTTTTTTTATTATTAGTATTCAACTTACTATGAGTTAATTTATATTCCCATCAATACTATATCCACGAGATTCCCAATAACCTTTATAGTTGATATCGGATGATAATTCGATTCGATTAATCCAACGTGCCCACTTATATCCCCACTTATCATAAGCCACAAGTATAAATGGATAGCCTAAAGAAGATGGAATCGGTAAACCATTCGCTGAATACGCCATCATAATCTTTTTATTTATAATTTCTTCTAATGGTAAAGATGTCGTATAACCATCTACCGCATGAAATATCACTGTTTTTGCGTCATCATCTACATTTGATCCACTCAAAATATCCTCAATCAATACACCCTTCCATAGGAAAGTCGCATCCCAACCTTCTACACAATAGATGGTATATACTTTCTCCACTGAATCCATTTCAAGTATTTGATCATAGGTATAAGTGATTTTATTCTCAACAAGTCCATCTATTTTTAATGAATATGAATCAATATCAACTTCTTGTATACCCGATATTGAATTATCTCTCGGTCCAACTGCTGGATCGAGTTTTACACCTTCATATTCCATTAATTCATTTTCTCTATACCTTGCCAATGTGGCAGCGCTAATTGTATCATCCGAATCAGATGAATTATTATTAAATGCACATGCGGATAGAAGTAAGACTAAACTAATTAGTACGATTATACTAAATCGTCTTTTCATATCATTCTCCTTGTTTATTAATGCCTTTTATACCCAAAGTATATTCCTTTTATGCAATAAAAAAGTAAACATTTAATGTGTTTACTTTGAAATATTCAATAAACGAACTAGATTATCCATTGTAGTGGTTAGATTCTCTATCGCTTTTAATTTTGAGATACTGAAATCTACTGGTTGATTATTAATACTTATAATTGATGTAATCCCATGATTATAGACTTCATCGATTCCTTCCCCAATGGACCCAACAACACATAATACGGGTATATTTAGTTTCTTAGCTCTTCTTGAAACTCCAACTGGAACTTTTCCACGAAGTGTTTGTGAATCAATTCTTCCTTCTCCCGTAATGATTAAATCACATCCTTGTATAAGTTCGTCAAACTTTGCGATGTCCAGAATCGTTTCAATCCCTGATTGAAGCGTGCTATTAAAGAATGCGACCATACCTCCACCCATTCCACCTGCTGCACCAGCTCCAGGTATGTTTGACACATTTTTATCTAAATCTATTTTAATTCGTTCTGATAGATTTATTAATCCTTGATCTAACTCCTTAACCATTTCATGATCTGCCCCTTTTTGAGGGCCAAAAACATAAGAAGCACCACTTTCTCCAAACATTGGATTATCAATATCACACATCGTGATGATATTTGATTCACGAACTAATGGATGAATATTTGAAATATCTATCTTCCGAATATTTCTTAAAGTACCACCGGTTGGAATAAATTCTTGATTCGTTTCATCATAGAATTTAACACCTAACGCAACAGCTGCCCCACACCCTCCATCATTTGTCGATGAACCACCTAAACCAATAATCATATTTCGACATCCTTGATTATAGGCAGAAATCATTAGTTCACCAACACCATAGGTTGTCGTAATTAAAGGATTTGGGTGATCTTTCACTAAAGGTAATCCTGCACACGCTGCCATTTCAATAACCGCAATTTGATTAGGTAATATCCCATAGAATGATTCCATCTTCTCAAAATGTGGTCCACATACCTGACATGTTATCTTTTGTCCACCTGAAATTGAAAGGAATGCATCGACTGTGCCTTCTCCTCCATCCGCAACTTCAATGCCTATTACTTCAATATCAGGATTATGCTTATTAAATATAGTTTGTGTAACTTGAATGATTTGCGATGAAGTGAGTGTTCCTTTAAATGAATCTGGAATGCATATAACACGTTTTAGCATAGATCTCTCCAATAGTTCTTCTCTATTCATTATAACTAAAAAGACTATCAAACTTAATTGATAGTCCGTAAATACCTTATTTCACTTTACAGTATTGATCAATCCCTGATATCAATACACGAATAAGTTCTCTTACTTCTGGTTCAGATACTTTTTTAATAGAACCATTTTGTACAGACATGAGTGCACCATTGTATACAATGTATATCATATCAGCAACTTGTTTAGGATCGATGTCTTGGCGTATTTCACCTTTTAGTTTTGACTGATTCACATAATCAATCTTTTCTTGATAGATATCTTGATTCATACGATCAAACTTAATCTTTATTTCCTTTAATTCAGGTATAGAATCAATCCCAAAAAAGAAACTAGGACCATGTACCGTATTTCTCTCAACACAATCAAATATCACATCTTCAACAAACTCAATAAATGGTTTGCCTTTTTCAATAATCTTCGCATGAGATTCTCTTACATCTTGATCAAAATAATCAAATGTCGCATTATACAATCCTAATTTATCTTTAAAGTGATAATAAATGGGACCTCTAGATATACCTAAAGCATCTGTAATATCAACTAGATTCGTAGCGGCATATCCTTTTTGCGAGAATATCTCAAGTGACTTTTGAATTAAATCACGAATTGTTTCATGGTAATTAGGATTCACTTGTGATACCTCCTTTAAATTAAACAAATAGTATCATTCTTCTATAAAGTTTTCAAATTAAACAAAATAAAATATTTGTGAATTATCTAACAATATTGTGTTGTAATTTCACAAACGATATTTTATAATAAAACAGAAATATACATACATGCATGTATAATCATTGATTGATACATATTTCACAAAGATTGTTTCATGGAGGAAAAGAATGAACAAGGTTCTTAGTGTTTTTACTGTTGGTTTAATTCTTATTTCATTGGTTGGATGTTCAAGTACACCATCCAAATGGAATGATGGAGAATACGAAGGTGCTGCAGAGGGTATGCATGGGGATGTGACCATGAAAGTTGTGATTAAGGATGGAAAAATTACGTCTGTCGATGTTGTTTCACAAGCAGAAACTGAAGGTATTTCAGATCTAGCATTTGAAAAAATTCCTGCAAGTATTGTAGAAAAACAAGGGATAGAAGAAGTTGATACGGTTGCTGGAGCTACAGTTAGTTCAAAAGCAATTATTAATGCGGTCGATAGTGCGCTTAAAAAAGCTGTAAAATAAGGAAATCAAAATGAGAAAACTAGGGTTATTATTACTTATTGGTTTATTAACACTCTCTTCATTATTTGGTTGTACAAGTACTCAACCAGATAATACTAAAAAATTAACATATGATGTTGTCGTAGTTGGTGGAGGAGCTGCAGGTTTATCCGCATCCATTGAAGCTGCAAAAGCTGGTGCTAAAGTTGTCCTTATTGAAAAACTTCCAATGGTTGGTGGTAGTACAATGTTATCTGGTGGCATTGTTTATGGTACTGGATACAAAATTCAAAAAGATGCTGGAATTGAAGATTCAGTTGATGCATTAGTTCAATACTGGTTAGAGAAATCTAACAATGTCGCAAGTGAACCTTACTTAAGATTTGTGGCTGAACGTTCAGGTGAAACCATTGATTGGTTAGTTGAATTAGGTGTTGAATTTGGAGCTCCATACGCTACTGGTACTTCCCCTGTTCTTCGTGCTGTTTCAACTGCTAATCATGGTAATGGTTTAATTGAACCATTAAAAGCTACCGCAGAAGCAAATGGTGTAGAATTCTTACTTCAAACTTCCGCAACTAAATTAATTAAAGATGGTGATAAGGTTGTTGGAGTTGAAGCAGTTGATAGTGAAGGCAATCCTTTAATCATTAACGCAAAAGCTGTTGTTTTAGCAACAGGTGGATTTGATCGTAATAGTGAGCTTGTCACAACTTATGCATCAGTAGCACAAGGACAAACCACTTTCTCTGGTGTTGGTAATACAGGTGATGGATTAGTCATGGCTAAAGAAGCTGGGGCTGATGTTGTATCAAATGGTGGTGTTATTGGATTTAGAGCCGTTGAAGGAGAATCTGCTTATACGACTGATGTTTGTTTATTGATGTGGATGCCTTACTTATATGTTAATCTTGATGGTAAACGTTTCGTAAATGAAACAATTGATTATCCTTTGTTTTATGAAGAACTTATCAAACAACGTGATGGAGTATCTTATTTAATTTTTGATCAAAATACGTATTCTGCTGCTTTAGATAAAGCAGTTGAAAAAGGTTCAGCATTTGTATCTGATTCTTTAGAAGATTTAGCTACACAAGCTGGTATTGATCCAACTGAGTTTGTTAATACAGTTAACAACTATAATCAAATGATTGATAATGGCGTTGACACTGAATTTGGTAAAGCAATTGTTGGATATCCTAAAGTCAATGCGCCTAAGTATTATGCAGTAAAGGTTGTTCCTGCAGTACTTGGTACAATGTCTGGTATTAAAACTGATTTAGATGCACAAGTACTTGATACGAATGGAAACCCTATTGAAGGTTTATTCGCTGCTGGTGAACTAGCAAACGGTGATTTCTTCAACCGTGTTTACCCTGCAAGCGGTACTTCTATTCAAATGAGCGTTACATTTGGACGAGTGGCTGGTATTAAGGCTGCTGAATTAGCTAAATAATTTAGACTTAAATATAGTAAAAAAGAACCTAATCTTGGAGTAAGTTAGGTTCTTTTATATATATACTCATATAGACTATCAATAATACTGTGCTAATATTCCACTTCCAACATTCAAGACATCTTTACTTACACAATAAACTTTACGACCTAATAATATTGTCTTTTCAGCCAACTCTTCGTAAATATCCAAATCTGATTTACGATTAACTTCTATCGTATGATTCTCCCAGTCGACATAACCATAAAGTTTGTGACCATCTTGAATATATAATTCTTGGATTTGTTTCGAATGAATAGCCTTTACTATTTCATGTATATCATTACTCGCTTTACTCATTTCAACTGATTTAAATACATTACTGATTTTGGTTTTTAACTTATCTACGAAGTAATTTTCAATCAAACTATAGGTTTCGTTAAGAATCTCTTCTTCTGTCATTGATTCAGGTGACTTCATGATACCTTTCTCAAATAAATCTTTATTCTTATTTAAATTTCGATAATGAATATATGTTTTATGTAGACTAATTAATACAATAGGTAATGGTTTTATCTTACTTAAATGTTCATAAATTGTATTTTCAACATATCTTAAGTATTTCTCAGTATCTATGTCGATATCATCTTTCTTACCACCACGTCCATGTGTTATTCCTTGTCTACCATATGAACTATATCCCCCGATTGTGCTAATATCTTCAGTTCTTTGATCTCCAATCACATCTTTTGCCTTAATCTTTATACTTGGATCAAACTGAATTGGATTGATGTTCTTACCATAAACTTCATAAACATTAAAATTATCTCGATCTAGGGCTAAAACATAATAATGAATTATATTTTGTGATAATCGTATAAGTGGTTTGAAATTAATCTTTTCACCATAACTAATATATTGTTCAACCTCAAAAGGAAGTTTATAGATATAACAATTTTTCTTATTCGTAAATATCGCTAAACCCTTTTGATTATATGACCAAAACAAACTATCTTGCTCAAGGTTATTTAATGGTCTGACAAACTCTTCAATCTCCAACTTATTATAATCTTTGACAAGTTTGTCTTTAGCTTGAGCAATTAATTTCTTGAATTCTATTCTATCCTTCTTACTTTCTAGAGGATGATTGTGCGTTGTAAGATATAGACTTATAAATGGACCTATTTCATTAAACGGACAATCATCAGGGAAATTATTAAGCACAAAAACTGACATAATAGTCCTCCTTTTTAATGAATGATATCTATTCATCTGTACCCACATTATACTACTTGAAACCAAATATAATAAAATGAATAACTAATCATCAAAATCTTGAGGTACAGTTCGATCTATATCTTCTTCACTGATATTACTTTTAAAGAGTGAAAGAAATACGATTATTGATACGATAATCACAATTATTTCCATGATATATCTACTTTCTGATAGTTAACTCTATCTTTTTATACTGTAAACATATAACCTCGTATTTTTTATATCAAATTCATGTACAATTATTAGTACAACTAAAAATATTTTATAAAAAGATAGTATTAATAACACATAGATGTATAAAAAACATAAAGTATGATAAATCGTTACTTAACATTCCATAGATTTACTAATATACTAAAATTAATCTCATAAAGGAACAAAATAATGAATAATCAATTAAGTAAACCAAAAGTATACTTAGTCACTGGCGCAACTGGCTTTCTTGGCAATCGAATTGTAAAAATGTTACTGGAAGAAGGAAAGAAAGTAAGAGTTTTTGTAAGACAAGATTACTTGGATGATCGAGTAGAAGTCGTAAAGGGGGATTTGACAGACAGTGATTCGATTAGGCATGCAATTAAAGGTGTAGATGTTGTATTTCATACTGCATCGTTCATATCTTGGAATCCTAATGATACCGATAAGTTAGATCAAATAAATATTAAAGCAAATAAAATTATTATTGATGCCTGTTTGGAATATAAGGTATCTAAATTAATTTATACCAGTTCAATTGATGCGATTTATGAAGGTAAACCGATTAAAGATGGGAATGAATCTTTACCTTATCCTACCAAGTTTATTGATCATTATTCCTATACGAAAGCTTTTGCGGAACAGGATGTCATATCCGCAAATAATTCAAATGGTTTATTGACATGTTCACTTAGAACAGCTGGTATATATGGACCGGGTGATCGAACACGACTTCCTAGCATTATTGATGTCTTACGCAAAGGTAATTATATGCAAATTGGAGATGGGACAGCACATTTTTCTCATGTCTATGTCGATAATTGTGCATTTGCACATCTACTTGCGGAGAAGGCATTAACTCCTGGGTCAAATGTTTGTGGACAATGTTACTTTATAACAGATCATACGTCTGGGTACTTCTTTGATTTCTTCAAACCTATCCTAACAAGTTTAGGTTATACCATCCCTAATAAAAGGATTCCTTATACACTTGCCATATTACTTGCTTATATCTCAGAATTTATTGCGGAGTTACCATGGAATAGGAAAAGTGCTCAACCGATGTTAACACGATATACAGTCGCATCGACTGCGTTAGATTTCTCATTTGTCCATGATAAGGCAACTCGAGATTTTAATTACCAACCGATTGTCCCACTCGATATTGCGATTGAGGAAACAATCAAAGATCTAAGACAACGTGGATATGCTAAAGAAGATTAAACTATAACAAATGGTTATGTATTTTCGAAAGGTTACTATGAACAAAAATAGTGTTAAAAGAGTCATTAGTCTAATTATAGTATTTCTGTTTTTAAGTGCGTGTAGTGTGAATAATAATAGAGGTAGAATCAATATACAGTCTTTATCGGATATTGATCAAGCCATTCAAGAAATGACATTAGAAGAGAAAGCTGGTCAATTGATTCAAGCTGAAAGATCCAGTGTAAGTATGTCAGATATTTCGAAATATAATATTGGATCCATTCTTAGTGGTGGTGGGAGTACACCAAATCCCAATACGCCTGATGCTTGGATAAGCATGATAAATCAGATGAATGTGGCTGCCCTTCAGTCCTCCTCAGGCATTCCAATAATATATGGGGTTGATGCGGTACATGGAAACAATAATGTTAAGAATGCGACTATCTTTCCACATAACATCGGATTAGGCGCAGCGAATGATCCAGAACTAATGAAAGCGATTGGTATTGCGACCGCAAAAGAAATGATAGCAGTTGGAGTTGATTGGAATTTTGCGCCTGCCGTATCTTCTGCACAAGATATTCGATGGGGTAGAACCTATGAGAGTTATTCTGAGGATATTCAAAGAGTATCCACATTGGTTGTCCCTTATATTGAAGGTCAATTATCAGAAGGTATCCTCACCACAACTAAGCATTTTATTGGCGATGGTTATACAACATTCTTAACGGGTGAGGATGATAATCTCATCGATCGTGGTGATGTGACGATGACAAGAGAGGAATTGTTTGCTGGGAATTTGAGTGCGTATCAAGCCGCAATTAATGCGAATACGAGCGCAATTATGGCTTCGTTTAATAGTGTAAATGGTGTTAAGGTCCATGGGGATAAATCCTTATTAACGGACCTATTAAGAGATGAATTACAATTTAAAGGGTTAGTTGTGTCTGATTGGGAGGCAATCCACAAAATTGCGCCAACACTCAATGAACAAGTTGCCTTAGCGATCAATGCAGGTGTCGATTTACTCATGGAACCGTATAAATGGAAAGATGTATATAACTCCATTATTTATAATGTAAACAATGGATTCATATCTCAAGATAGATTAGATGAAGCAGTTAAAAGAAATCTTGTATTAAAATTTGAAGCTGGACTCTTTGAGGATGGATTACTAAAGACAGCAGGACAAGTTGGTACACAAGAGTCAAAGAAAATTGCACGAGAAGCTGTATCTAAATCACTTGTATTACTTAAGAATGAAAATATATTACCGTTAAAAAAGAATATAAAAATATACTTATTAGGACCTGCTAGTGATAATGTTGGTATCCAATGTGGTGGTTGGACATTTAGTTGGCAAGGTGAAATGGATCCTAATCTAAATAATGGGATTAGTTTAAAAGACGCATTAAGTACTGTATTAGTTTCCAATGGTGGAGAACTTGTAAATAGTCCTAATGAAGCAGATTTGATTATCTTAACCATTGGCGAGAAACCCTACGCTGAAATGCATGGTGATACAGATGATTTATCACTTGATGGTCCTTTATCGCTCACTGATAATATTAAAGCTGTAGAGCTTGCACAAACATTCAATAAACCTATCTTAACTATTATGATTGCTGGCCGTCCTCTTCTCATAAGTGATTACCTTGGTCATTGGGATGCCTTTGTGATGGCATGGTTACCTGGGACTGAAGGCAATGGCATAACCGATGTTTTATTTGGGGATAAACCATTTCAAGGCACTTTACCATTCACATGGCCACTCACAAATGAACAGGCTAGTGATTCAATGAATATGGATAACTATAAAGAGATTAAACATCAGTTTAAATATGGAGATGGACTAACTTATTAATGATTTATTATATAGAAAGTAAATTATATCTTAAGATTTTTACACTTTAAAATAAAAATTTATTGAATATAATAGTAGAACAAAGTTGAATAATTAAAATAAATAAAACACAATTTACGTTTATTAAATAATATTCGATATAATATAAAAAGAAAAATACCCATTAAGTGTAAGAGGGTATTTTCAATTAAAATTATCAATCTTTTTTAGGATTAATTATATTCAAATTTTCACCGTTAGATTCAATAACTTGCTTATACCAATAGAATGAGTCTTTTCTATAACGATTCATTGACCCATTCCCTTTATTATCAACATCTACATAAATGAAACCATATCTTTTATCTATCTCACCAGTAGAACAGCTTATTAAATCAATACAGCCCCATGGAGTATAACCCATAACATTTACACCATCTATCGATATCGCATCACCAATAGCATCAATATGTTTTTTAAGATATTCTACTCTATATGGATCATTTATTGATTCATTATCTTCAAGAACATCTTTGCTTCCTAACCCATTTTCAACTATGAAGATTGGTTTATGATATCTATCATATATTAAATTTAATGCATACCTTAATCCTAATGGATCTATTTGCCAACCCCACTCACTTTTTTCTAGATAAGGATTTACATATGATTTCGACATATTTGCAGTTGTTACTTCTTGATCTACTGGTTTATGAATTGCCATATGAGTTTGATAATAACTAATTGCAATAAAATCAACACACCCTTCTAAAAGAATTTTCGAGTCACCAGGTTCCATAATTAGTGTGATTCCCATTCTTTCTAGTTCCTTAAGTTTGTACTCTGGAAGATAACCTCTTACCATAACGTCTCCATAGTAATTTGTCTTTAAATCAAATAATCTAATAGCTTCTAAGTTATCTTCAGGATTTGGAGTGTATGGATATGGTGGAGAATAGCTAATCATGCAACCAACTTCAAAGTTCGGGTAATTTTCATGTGCAAGTTTAACAACAATTGCACTCGCTAACATTTGATGGTATGAAGCTTGCTCAAGTAATTTATAATCCTTCGAAAATACTCCAGCATTCATAAACCCACTATGAATAATTGAGTTAATCTCATTGAAAGTTAACCAATATTTAACTTTATCTTTGTATCTTTCAAAAATTGTTTTTGCAAACTTTTCAAATAAACCAATTAATTTACGGTTTGCCCAACCATTATACTTGATTGAAAGATGAAGTGGCATTTCGTAATGTGACATCGTTACAACTGGTTGAATCCCATATTTTAAACATTCATCAAAGACTTCATCATAAAATTTTAAACCTTCTTCATTTGCAATTAACTCTTCACCATTTGGGAATATTCGTGTCCAAGCAATTGACATTCTATAACATTTGAATCCCATCTCAGCAAACATTTTTATATCTTCTTTAAAATGATGATAAAAATCTATTGCTTTATGGTTTGGATAATATTCAGAATCTAATATTGAAGGAACTCCTTTTTCAGGATAAGTATCCATTTTAACCAACATACAAGCATTCTCAACACCTAATTCATCTTTATAAGTTATATATCTTAATTTTTTATAAAATCTCATCATTTCTTCTGGTAGACCATTAATTTTTACATCAAAATTACTAATTCCTCCACAAGTTTGAACATCGGCGGTACTTAATCCTTTACCTCCAATATCATATGCACCTTCACATTGGTTTGCGGCTGTAGCTCCACCCCATAAAAAATTCTTTGGAAATCTACTCATTTTTACCTCCTTAGATAGAATTAGAGGATGAAATTGTTTCACAATTTCATCCTCTTACTTTCAACTAACCTATTTCTTCAACTACTTCATTTGAAGATTCTTGTTTTATTGCTGCTCTTTCAGCAATCTTTAAGAAAGGATAGAAAATTGCTGCATTAATAACAATAAGTATAATACCCCAAATCAAACCTGAAATTGAATTTGTAGCCATCCAAAAATAAATTGGAGCCGGTATAACATTCGATAGTGCTACACCTGTCATTGGAGCTACTATACCAATTTTCATGACAAATGATGTTAAAATAACGCTAAGACCTGGTGTAAGTATAAATGGTATCGCCATTAATGGATTTAGAATAATTGGAAAACCAAACATGATTGGCTCTGTGATGTTAAATGCTGATGTGGCAATAGCTAGTCTGCCTAAACTCTTATATTGTTTTGATTTTGATACTAGTAATAATAATGTAAGTCCAAGAATACCAATATTTGCAAGAGGTGTTAATAATGCCCATTCTAGATATGGAATAGCTTCTCCAGCTGCAAATGCTGCCATATTCGCTGTTGTTGCTGCTGTTCGAATTGATCCAAGTGTAGCATATGCAAGCATATCTCCATGAATACCAAACATCCAAAGTGATTTACCAGCTATTAAGTATAAAGCTGCTCCAACTGGTGTTGCTCCAATACCTACTAAAGGTTTTTGTAAAATTGTATAAATAAACGATTGCATAGTCCCAAAATCTGTTTGTGCAAACAACAAACGTAATGCCATAAAAAGTATAAACACAATTCCAGCTGGAATCATTGTTTCAAACATTCCTGAAACAGCTGGAGGAATTGAATCAGAAAGTTTAATTTTGATATTCTTTTCTATCAAGAAAACATATAATCTTGCTGCAACTATCCCACTAAACATTGCTAAGAAAATGCCTTGAGAGCCTAAAGGAGACAGAGAAATTACATTCGATGCAATTCCTACAATCTGTTCTCCAGCAGCTGAAGTTAAAGATACTCGTGCTTCAAATGGTGTAAGAATCATAAACGATCCAAACGCAACCATTGCAGCTGGTAAAGCTCTTTGATTATATGATTTTGCTAGTTCATAACCAACAATAATTACAATCATAATTGCATATAAACCTGAAACCATTGCAATAGGAATACTTAGAATATTCCCTAACCCACTGGACGCGAGAAATTCTTGCCAAGGTCCAATCGGAATTGATTTTACTAACGAAAACAATGAACTACCTATTGAGAATGCAGCAACACCCATGAATGCATTCATCAAAATTTTAACGTATCTTAATTGAGCAAATTTCATTACTTTATCAGTAATTTTATCGATTTTATTCATCTATTTTTCCCTTTTATCTTTTAAATTTCTAAAATTCTAATCACCAATCATTTTTTTTGCCATAGCTAGAACTTTTGCTCCATCTAAGCGACCATATGATGCTAAATCAATCATCTCTACCGGAATATTAGGACAAGCTTTTTTGACACCATCAAGCTCATATCGAATTTGTGGCCCAACTAAAACACAGTCTGCGAAGGTAGCGACAACATTTATTTGACTTATAGAATAAGCATTTATCATGCATTCATATCCAGTTTTTAATGCAATATCCTTCATCTTATTCATCAACATACCTGTTGACATACCTTGAGCACATAAAAGTACAATATTTCTCATAACATTACCTAGTTTCTTTAATTTCTTTTGCCATAGCAATCATTTCAAAAGCCATATCTTTTACAGTCATAGCATTCATAACATGATCCTGAGCATGTATCATAAGCAATGAGATCGGCACATTCTCTCCATTTGACTCCGCAAAAATTAATTCTGTTTGAAATTTATGAGCTTGCACCATTTTCTCCTGGCATTCTATCATGAGCTTTGATGCTTCATCGAAAACTCCTTTTCTAGCTGCTCTAACTGCCTCTATCGCAAGACTACGCGCATCCCCTGCGTGCATAATTAGTTGCATAATTACATATTCTGGTTCAAATCCCATAATAATCCCTTTCTTGTACAATTTCGTTGGAATCGGTTGTTGATATCTCCTGCAGTAGTATCAACTTAAATATTTCTTATTTTCCCGACACGTTGAGTTTATCATTACTTATTTTTAATCTCCAACGTTAATATTACCTAATTTGATACGGTAAAAAGTGTCATCTTCGAAACGCTTCTTTAAGTTGATATATTAAATTTTCAAAACTCGGATTTTTAATTGTTGATTTAACTAAATCTATGTTTGACAAATAATTCATAATCAATTTATATAGTTGTTGTACATCTTCATCATCTTCTCCAGTTAATGAAATCAAAAAAACCACCTGTACTTCATTGTTACCCCACCAGATTGGTTTCTCTAAAATAGAAGCTACAACAAATTTCTTTTTACCAATAACTTTATAAGCATGTGGAATTGCAACAAGATTCCCAAAATCGGTTTGCCCCATTTCTTCTCGCCTCATTACAAGTTCATAATAATCATCAGGTAATGTTTCAAACTTTCTTGCTAAATCACACATAGTTTTTAATACTTCATTCTTTGATTTCTCATTTAAAACAGAAATGAACAAATCGGCATTAAAATAATGATAAATGAAATTTTCATTACCATTCTCAAAAATCTTTTGATAATTATCTATTTCCCTATCATCTAATAGTGGTGAGACTTCAAAAATAGGAACAGGAAGATTCATCTTTAAGGGAATCGTTGAAAATATATAGTCAATATTGTTTTCTTGAAAATTCAAGTTTTCCAGATCAAAAACACTTAATTCATGAATTCTATTTATATATTTTCCAAATGCTTGCTTATATTTATACATAAAAAGTTGAGATGTTCCTCTTCCAGATGAGCAAACAACAACAATATTATATTTTCTTATTGGTCTATTTCTAACTTCAATTACTAATGCAAAAAGGACTGTTAAAAAACCAATCTCATCGTCTGGAATTTCTTTTTCATAATAATTTGAAAGAATTGAACTTGCTGTTAGAGCAACTGTATATGCAAAAGCATACTCTTTCTTAACTTGATTTAATATTGGATTTTTAAGGGAAATATTATATTTTAATCGTACATCAAGTGGTACCATATGCTGGCTTAAAGACATTCTTAATTCCAGGTTATCTCGCAAATCAATCTTTAAAACATTATATATTTCTTCAAGCATATCAAAAATCAATTTATCAATTGATCTTGAAATAACTAAATTATTTGATGTCCTTCCTAACGAATCTGAACTAGCCTTTCCACTTAAATGCAATGCTAAATGTAAAATTTCATCATCACAGTAAAAAATATCATATGTAGTTTGCAAATATTCGATTATTTCTCGAGAAAGTATCATAGCCTCATGACTAATAATTCTTGTCATTTCATACTGAGAATCTAAGTTGTAATTAACTTGATGATTAAATTTAACTCTCCTAAACGCAACAATTATATGAACGATAAGATTTTCAAATGCATAATCAGTTAATTTAACTTTATGTTTACATAATATTTCATAAACTTTTCGAGAAATAGAGTTTAATATCTCCTCATCTTCGACATTTAAAATTCTTCCCAAATTATTCTTATAAATTCGATTTGATATACAAGCTCTTCTATTGATTTCATCACCTTCAATTTTCAAACCATGATTCGGCTTTCGAACAATTTTAAGTTTGTAATACTCAAGAATTTCTTCAACCTTTTTAATATCAGATGTTATTGTATTTCTAGATACATAAAGTTCATCTGTTAAATCATCAATTTTTATATATTCTAACTTTTCGATTAATAATGTAAGTAAATAGTCCACTCTTTCTGTAGATGTGCTTGGGATATCCTCAGCTCTATTTTTTATCTGATCTATCCATAAATCGAATTTACTTCTATTTAAAATGACAATATAATAACCAAATCCTGTCTTAGAAACCAACTTAGCACCATTATTAAAAAGTTCATCTGCAATAGTCTTCAGGCGAGTTCGAACAGTTTTCTCACTAAGACCAATCATTGATGATATTTGAAAGGAAGTTACATTCTCTTTACTTAATAGAATATCAAGTATTTGCTTTAAAGTAGTATCCACATTAATCCTCTTTAATTAGTATTATGCAATCGTAATATAACATAGTACATATAGTATCTCAAACCAAATAATTAAATTCTCATTATGGTAAAAATTGAAATACTTCTTTCAAATTGGATTATGAAATTAACAAATAAGTGATTTTCTACCAAAAAAGCCTTTGTTTAAAAGGCTTTGTGTGATCATGGTGCCGACTACAGGACTTGAAACCATATATTATATGACTTTTATCATAAACATATTAATAGATAGATTGAAATTTAATCCTTTAAACATGTAATTGGCAATACATGAATCCCGTCTTTTCTTGTATAACCCAAAGAACCTCCAGTA
>OGCL01000400.1_pt1 | contig 47495 bp, 43 predicted proteins | sample 1570041 | NCBI WGS metagenome assembly OGCL01 (sample SAMN06266162, study PRJEB24511) | hot springs metagenome | isolation source: Hot spring water | place: South Africa: Limpopo | collected 2015-06-22 | reverse complement strand
TTATGATTTTGATAGCCTCTAGTTTACACGATTAGAGGCTATTTTTGCAACATGTTTGCTGTCATTCAACACTTCTGCTTGTTGATGTAACCGTTTGACAATCTCCAAATGAAATTTTAACTCTTCAATCAGACTTATTGGCAGCATAGTCACTCGACTTTCCATGCCTTTCGCATTTCTAACAATTACTTGTTTTTGAGGGAAATCTACATCTTTCACACGTAATTGCAGATATTCTGTTTGTCTTAAGCCAGTTCCATAAAGTAATTTGACAATTAGTTGATGAACACCTGTTAAATAATTAATGACTGCCAGGACTTCTTCCTTAGTGAGAACCGTTGGTACATAGCGACTTCTTTTCGCACGTACTGAGTCCACTTGAAGGTCTAGTTCTTGCCTGAGAACTTCCTTATACAGAAATAGAATGGCGCTAAGCGCCTGATTCTGAGTAGAGGCAGCCACATTTTCATGAACAGCCAGATAGGTTAGAAATTCCTCAATCTCTTTCCCAGTCATTTCTCTGGGATGGCGTTTATTGTGAAACAGGATATAGCGTTTTATCCAATTAACCAGAAGTGTTGAATTTCGATACAGAACTTTACAGACCCGGAGATTTTGGGCGAGTTCGAGCTTCTGTTAATGAGAATGAAGTCAATAGTTGGATGAATTCGGTATCGCCAGCACCAACGCACAACCTGGCACTACAGGCCAAAATCTTAAGATTCAACACTTGTGCCAATTAATGTAACTTTTTTCGGTTTTATAGGAGTAATGCTTCAAGCGAATGACATCACTAACTTGTTCCAGCAGTTTTCTGGGACGATGTTCCATAGAGTAATATCCAGAATTTTTCTGGATAACATGACTATTTGGGATGTTATCCAGAATGTTTCGGGCTATCATTGGAAAATATACCGAAAATTTCTTGATAACACCCTGAATAGGGTGATTATACGGAAAATTTCAGTTTTTTACCCTTTAGAGGTTGACTATCCAGAAAAATTCGGTATAATTAATAGTTAGCAAACCACGCGCTGACGCACCTTCAGGGTGAAAGTAATTGTCAACTAAATGGCGACAATAAGCAGAGGTTCACCTGAATTGTATTGAATTACTTAGTAGCTGGCTTCGTTACTGGGTTAGAATAGCACTCTAAGCCGATCTGTCAGAGTTCAGTCTTTAGCCGTTGCAAAATCACTTGTGCAACACTTAAGCAGAAGAAATGTGGCTCTTCTGGTCATATGGTGATAAGTCTAGCTTATAGCCTGTAACCTGGTCAGGGCAAGCCTTTCAAACACTTGACACAGCAAAAATTTTATGCGTCCCGTTATTTCCACCACGAAACCAGAAGAGCCAGAAATGTTGGATTTGTAAGCAATGTGGCATGATTGGCAGTAGAGCTACTGAGCAAATAATATGACTACCTATCAAGATATCCGTCGCCAAGTTGAGAATCTTACCCCAAACGAGCAACTTCGTTTGCTAGAAGATTTAGCTGCGATCGTACGTCGCCGTATACTTGTCAAGCCCAAGCATAGCATTATGGAACTAGAAGGACTAGGAAAAGAAATCTGGCATGGGCTTGATGCTCAAGAGTACGTTAATCAGGAACGTGCTTCATGGAATGGCTAATTCAACTACAAGGTCAAGTTGTGGGCTTGGATACTGCACCACTCATCTACTTCATTGAGCAAAATGAGTTGTATTTGGAGCTTGTTCGTACCTTTTTTGGGGCGATGAGTCGAGGCGAATTTCAAGTCATTACGTCTACGTTGACGCTGACGGAAGTTTTAGTCCATCCACTACGCTCAGGCAATGTATAGCAATCCCAGATGATTCATGAGAGAAGCCAATCCTATATCTACTGATAGAGATTCACTACGTCCCTTCCCATTCTCATAAATGACTTGGGATTGCTATAGAACTTGCTAACCAGTATCGTGATATTGTTCTTGACCAAGAAAACTTAATTACAGTGCCTGTTTCTGTTGAAGTTGCTGAAGTTGCCGCCCAGTTAAGAGCAACACAAAACTTGCGAACGCCAGACGCAATCCAGATTGCAACTGCTATTCAAGAAGGTGCTACATTTTTCTTAACTAATGATGCCCGTTTAGCTGCTGTTCCAGATTTGGGAGTTTTAGTTTTGGATACTCTTCTACCCTAGACTGAATAGGGGTAGGGTAGTAGCCAGCCAGCTAACAAGTCGCTGCACCGGAACGCCGAAAGCTGTCGGCTGAGTTGCAAAAGGTATCTACGTCCGGTGAGCTTGGTCGTTAGGCGGAACAGCAAACTAAATAAGTTTGTTGGGTAAGATGCAAGCATCTCAGCGATTTTTCTCGTTATTTCCCAGCAAGTCTAAACGCCAGTTCAAATTTGAAGTGCAACAGTGTCTGAACGATGTTCATAGAATACAGAAGTGTTGAATGACAGCAAACACTTTGGAAAAATAGCCTCTAATCGTGTAAATTACAGACTACAGCCTTTCCCGTGCTGATGAGGTACAATTCAATTCATTAATAATCGCTTCAATGCGGAAATCGCAGGACCTTGTCAGTCTTGAAGTTAGGGGTAGGGGCGGGTTGACTGGCAAGGGGAGCCTCCCCCCCCCAAACCCCCGCACGCAGGGGCAGGCCCCCAAACCCCCGCACGCAGGGGCAGGCCCCCAAACCCCCGCACGCAGGGGCAGGGGGCATCCATCAAACCCGCCCCCTAGGGTCAGATCAGGGACCCCAAAGGGCGGGTTTTTATTCAAATTCAGGGAGTTAATTGCAAGAAGATTGCTAAACCCGCCCCGACAGAATCCGGTTGCGGAGATCGGCTCTCTTCTCTTTTCTCTTTTCTCTCTTCTCAAAGGGATTGGGTTGCTAAACCCGCCCCTACGCATTGGGTTAATGATGAGAGGATAGGACACCGTACCTTATGGACCTGGGAACCGCTGTAGAATTATTTTGGAAATTTCTCAAGATGCATCTGAAACTGGATCAACTCATTACCAAGAAACTGTTGGTGACCCTATCCGCCAACGGCTCAGCCTTTACCCTCCCTGCGGCCCCGCTGACACCCCGCCTACCGACGGACGCGCCTTAATCTCTTGAACCACCCGCCGCAGCACCCCGTTAATAAATCGGTGCCCGTCCTCATCGCTATAGATCTTCGCCAGTTCAACCGCCTCATTGATGGCAATCCGCTCCGGTATCCCTAGATAAAGGATCTCTGTTGTCGTAATCCGCAGGAGATCGCGATCGATGCGCACCAGCCGCTGCACCTGCCAATCCACGAGGGAGGCTTCCAGCAGTTGATCAATTTCAGCCCGATTCGCCTGGAGGTGTTCCAGAATTTCCAGGGCATAGGTGCGCACATTGGCTTGATTCGCCAGTTGAATCCGTTCGGGGAAATCAAGCGCGGCCCCAAGACGATTCAGCGCTGCCTGCACCTGAACGATCGCCGCCTGCACCATCACCCGCGCACTGTCCACCTGGGCAGCCTGGGTTTCACTTTTGAGAAGTTGCTGATGGCCCCGATCGAGTTCCATCGCCGCCGTTTCCAGCGCCTCATGGGCTTCCGTTGTCAGCGTCCGCACCGCCGCCAGCACCAGGTTTTGGAGATCTTGTTTCGCCAGTCGATCGGGACGGGTGGGTAGCTGACTCAGGGCCAGCAGAGCCAACTCACGGGAAATTTGGCGTGCGCGCATGGATTTTTCGCCTTCTTCAATTAGCCTTCTTCAAGCGGTAACATCGATTCGCTTTTGGCCACGCTCCGGGAACGTTGGCTATCGGCTTTTAGCGTTTCTGATCTTAACGCTTCCAGGCGAATCTCCTCCGTTCGGCGCTCCTCCAGCCGCCGCAGGTCCGGCAAACTCATCGCGTTCTGAGTCACCGCACTGGGATTCACAATCCCGCCCGAAATCAACACCTTAAAGGCATCCTCGATCGACATTGAGACCGTGATCACCTCCGCCTCAGGCACGATCGCATACCAGCCCGTCGTGGGGTTCGGGGTCGTCGGGATGAAAATACTAAGCATCTGCCCCGGAAAATGGGGTTCAAGTTCGCTACTCACATTCCCCGTGACAAAGGCGATCGCCCACAAGCCACGCCGGGGATACTCCACCAGCACCACCCGCCGGAACTTACTACTGGAATCCTTGAGCAAGGTTTCCAACAACTGCTTCAGGGTTTTATACACCGACCCCGCAAAGGGAATCGCTTGTAGGACCCGCTCCCCCACATCCAGCAGCCACCGTCCCACAATATTCCGGGCCATTAACCCAATCAGCAGAATACTCAGCAGGGGCACGGCTAACCCCAACGCCAGGTTAATCAGGTTAATCACCAGCGGATCAAGATCGTTAATCGGGTTCAGTTGCTTGGGGACACGGGTGAGGAACCCCACCACCCAGGTTGAGATCGTGAAGGTCAGCCAAATCGTCGTGGCCAGGGGAATCACCACCAACAGGCCCGCAATTAGGTCATTTTTAAGATCTTGTTTCAGATGTTTGAACACAGTAGGCCGATTCTCCTCTGACGGACCGGGAAGCAAAGCGTTGGGAGTGGGGAGCTGAGCCGCGATCAGGGAACCCGTGGAGGTGGCACCCACCGGATGGGGGCAGGTGATGGGGGTTACCGGACCCTAGCCAGTCCCCCGAGGGGACTCCCTTAGTTGTAGAACTTGTAAAGAATTGTTTCAAGTTTTTTCAGGCGTTTCCCCACCGATCGCCCGCCCGATCGCCTAGCCTGGGGACCCGCGCCGGAATCGCCGACAGGCCAAGGGCATCACGAGCTATCGCACTTCTGAATCAGTATCCCATATAACATTTCTCTCTCGACACGGATGGGGATCAAGCCTTTACCCTCCATCGTAGCCGACATCCCCAGTGGTTTATGGGGGTTGGACGGTTGGGGCTGGCTGACGGGTCGAAATGGGGTGCGCCCAACACATTCCGGGGCAACGACCTTAGCCAAGGGTACCGGAGCATCTGAAATGGCTACTTAAAGAGTGGGATTATCCAGGCGGCACCAATACTGACCAAAATCACGATTTCCAGGCGGATTATGGCCGTCATTGGCTGGAACCAGCTTTTCCAAGCTCCCTGCTGGACCGCTGACCACCACTGGGCGATATGGGCTGGCCAGTGGACTGGACTGTCGGGGGCGCGAAACTGCCAGGTCAGCATAGACAGCAGTAACGGTACCCCCCCGACTTTGGCTGTCATCAACAGGTGCAGCGCGATCGCACCGACCATCACTCCCCACGACATCAAGTGCGCATAGTACCAGCCATGCGTTAACTCCCCCTTAGGCAGCCAGGTTTCGTCCATCATCTTGCCGCTAAAGAGGGCAAAGGTTAACGCCAGCAGGGCCAGGGTATTGATCAGCCGCTGCCAGGTATACCACCAGATGGGTTTACCGACTTGGGCCAATTTGCTCAGGGTGTCGGGCTGGAGCAGCCGCCGCTGCCCCCGGTGGCAAGCGTAGATGACAAAGGCCGGAAAGATGAGCAAGGTCCACAGTCCAAAGGTCCCGTGGATGCCTTCAATATTTCGGTACGGAGGCAGGGAAATGCCCCCCCAGCGCTCATCGTAGGTGTCGTAGGTCCAATAGGCGGTCAGGATCGCCGCCAGGAGGAACAGCCCCGTGAGGCCATGCAAAACTCGCAGGAGGAAGGGCTGATAGGGACGGGAGGGTACAGTCCTTTGGGTCATGTTGGCAGGCAGTTGGGATGGGTCTTAAGAGTACTTAAGGGTAACTTAAGGGTAAGGGACGGGGTGTACCGCGTGCTTCCTGGTCACTGAAGTAGGCGCACGGCCCGACTGGATCACGGCCCGACTGGATCACGGCCCTACAGTTGGTGGTTGATGATAGCGCGGAGGCCCCAAGCTCCCACGATCGCGTAGGTGAGGGCCAAAACCAGGCCGTTAATACTGGTGCGCCAGGAAGCCTGGGAGACGCGGATCTTGGCACGGGCTTCGGCTTCGCTGCGGCGACTGTCGATCTCCTGCTGGGCTTGATTACGCACGCGATCGGCTTCCTGCTTCAGAAACTCATCGATCTTTTTGGGGTCTTGCTTGAACTGCTCCAACAGGGCGGCATTTTCGGGGTCCATCTGGCCCTGGGCAATGGCCGCTTCCACCTGATCGGGATTGGCCAGCAGGGTGTTAATCCGGCTCCGCTGTTGTTGTAGCTGCATTTGTAGCTGTACATCAATCTGGGACTGGGCCTGCTGAATTTCCGTGTTAATTTGTTCCAGGGCCGTCGATCGCTCGTACTGCACGTTACTAAGGTGCAGGGGCACCAGCAACAGGAAGAAGACCCCCAGGACTGTTGCCAAAACCAGGAGCCAAAAGCGCAGGTCAAAAAGTAAGCGCCGTTCCAACAGGGCACTGGCATTCAGCCGCGCCATCCAACTGCCGATGAAGAAAAAGGCAATCCCCAGCAGCGGGATGGGTCCCTGATCCACCAACTGGGGAATGAGGTTTAACTGCCACTGACGGCTCCCCCAGTCGTAGGGAATGGCCAGGGCTAAGCAGTTAACGGTGGGGATTAGCACCAACATGATCCCGATGATGCGCAGGATTGTCGCGATGGCGGGGGCAGGTTTCTGGGAAAACTCATTCATGGAAGCGGCTCAGCAATGCTTAGCAGAGGGTTAGCAGGGAATTAGTAGACACGCAGATTGCAGATTGCAGATTGCAGATTATTGATGTTGAAAACCATAGCACTCCGGCGCCAGTCTTGCCCCTTGAGTCGGTGGCATGGGTACACAAAATTGGGATGGCGGATGGGAGCCGTTGTGGCCGGGCCTAGGGGGTGGAGTCTGGATCAAGGGAGATGACAAAGGCATAGCTGTAAGGACTACGATCGCGACTTAATTCCAAGCGATAGGTGCCCGTTTGGGGCAAGCGGACCCGCCAGGAGGACTGCGGGGATGTTTCTGGCGAGGTCAAGGCGATGCCATCGGGGGCAAATAGCTGGGGCAAAGGAGTCGAGCCAGCGGTTTCGACTTGCAATGCTTGGCCCTGGGTAGCCTGGATCAGATACGATCGGGGTTCTGTGCCCGCAAAAAATCCGGAAACAGACACCGATCGCTGGCCCGCCGGAAAAACCAACGCTTGGGGGGACCCGATCACGCTGGGAGCCGGGGACGGCAGGGGGGCGGAGGGGTGCTGCTGTTGCTGGGCGATCGCCGTTGTGACGATCGGGGCCAGCTTACTGCGCCAGAACCGGATCGGCGGGACGCGGTCCACCTCCGCGAGGACAGTTTGCCATTGGCCTTGCTCGTAGGCTTGCTGGAGCCGGGTGAACTGGGTTTCCGCCAGCCGCCAATCCCGCTGCCACTGGGTCACCGTGTCTTCAATGCGGCCATAGGCGGGGCTGTCCGGGGGAATCGACTTCAGAATCGCGATCGCATCTTCGAGCCGACCAGCTTGATATTGCTCCGTGGCCCCAGCCCAAATCAGTGCCCCCAAATCCGGAGTAGCTGACAGATTGGGTTGCATGGGGACAGCAGGGGTACGACACACCACAGCCGTTAGCTCTTGATACACCCAGCCGACGATGGGGGCCTTTAGTTGCAGCCAACCCTCCGCTTCCGCCACCACCGTGAGGACCGTGCCGTTATTGAGGGTGCCCACCACACTATCGGGGGAACGGGTGCCTAGGGTGGACCGGACATTCAGGGGCGGATTGGGATCGGCGACGATCGTCACGCAGGGTGCAGCCGCAAAAGCGGCCTGGGGCGCGGGGGCGACTTCCCCCAAGACCAACCGCCGGACAGTATTGACTAGGCTATACAGCAGGGCAATCGTCAACGCCAAGCTCGCCAGACCGATGCCAGTCCAAACCAGTAGTTGACCTAATTTACGGTGCATGATCCTCCCAGCAGTGCCCCTCCTCACCCCGTGCGAGCGGGCCATACCGATCGCCACTGATTTCCCTCTGGCCTAGTCTATTAACTCAGAGGAGCAAGCGTCGAATGAGTCCAACCCCTCGTAGAATGGAAAAAAGGACTTTTGAGGCGCTAACGAATTTCCGTGAACAACGTCCGCACTGTTTCCGATACCAAACGTAGCTTTTACAGCCTGCACACGCGTCCGATCAACACGATCTACCGGCGGGTAGTCGAGGAGTTGATCGTTGAGATGCATCTGCTCTCGGTCAATGTCGATTTTCGCTACGATCCCGTCTATGCTTTGGGTGTGGTCACGTCTTTTGACCGATTTATGCAGGCGTACCAGCCGTCCAAGGATCAGGCATCGATTTTTGAGGCGTTGTGTCGCGCAGTTGAGGCTGACCCCGATCGCTTCCGTCAGGATGCCGATCGGTTGCGGCATTTGGCCAAAAGCCTGTCGGCGGATGAGCTTCTCAACTGGCTCTGCTTCCAGTCCTACCGCGAAGACGTGGCCGATTTACAACAGTGTCTGCGGGCGATCGCGGAAAATCCCCGGTTTAAGTACAGTCGTTTGTTCGCGATCGGGATATTCTCCTTATTGGAAGAGGCTGACCCGGACCTTACCAAAGACGAAACCCGTCTAGCGTCCGCCTTAGAAAAAATTGGGACGACCCTCAATGTGCCAGTTGATAAGTTTCAGCGGGATTTGGAACTCTATCGCAGCAACCTGGAAAAAATGCAGCAAGCCCAAGCAGTGATGGAAGATGCGATCGCTGCCGAACGGAAGCGCCGACAACAGCGCGAACAAGCCAGCCAGGATACCGTAGCCACCCCGGCTGACAATACCCCAGAGTCGGCTTAGGGATTTCGGCAGAAAGATTCTGGCAGAAAGATTCTGAAGGAACATTGAGTGAGGATGCCATTGTGGCCAGTTGCCCTTATTGTGGGGGGAGCATCTCCTTTGGGGTAATGGGAGGGGACCAATCATGGCAACCGCAGACCTCTGGACACAAGCTCAGCAGGGTGATCCACAGGCACTCGAAACCGTTTTCCAACAGCAAAGTCTGGCCCTGGGTTGGGTCATAAAGGTGCGATTGCAGGCACCGTACCTCCATGTTCTGTTGGAATCGATACCCACGCCTGCCCAAGCGCAGGGCGTTGCCCTAGTCCGGCATCTGCTGACGCAATTACGCCCGCTGACCCTGACAACCGCCGAGTCAGTGCGGGTTTGGGGACGGCGACGGGGCGAAAGCCGTGCAGATTGGGTGGAAGATATCGCGATCGCCCCGTATCAAGTTGCCCCCCCCCAGCCAGCAGTCACCCAGCGAAAACCGACGGCCTTAGCGGCTGAACTCGGTGCCGTGGGTCTCGACACGAATGACCCCATGACGATCTTGCTGAAGGAACTGGAACTGGCCAGTTCGGAGTTGGCAGCAACCCAGGGAGGCCAGCCAGCCAGGGTTGAGGTGACGACACCTGAGCCAGAAGCGGTCACCGAGGAAGCGGCAGCGATCGCCAACGATGCGGCGTTGGTCACTGAGGTCTTGGAGGAACTTGCGGCTGGTCAGGTCTTTACCCTGGCGGAACCAGAAGCAGCGCCAGCGGTTGCCGAAGCACCAGCGATCTCTCCGTCTGAGGCAGGGGAAGCCCCCGTTGAGTTGGCCGACGAGCAAGCACTAGCAGTGGAAACAGCAGCCCCAGTTGGTGTTGCCGACGATCAAGCACTAGCAGCGGTCTCGGCTGTTGAAGGGGCGGAAATTGCTGAGGAGTTAGAAACAACCCTAGAACTAGAGCATGAAGAAACGGAAATTACTGAGGAGCTAAAAGCAACCTTAGAACTAGAGGATTTAGAGGAGCCTGCCGTTGAAGAAGCAGAAGCGCTGGTGGGCATTGAAGACTCTCTAGAGGTGTCTACCCCAGAGGAAGCAGAAGCCTTGATTAGCTTTGAAGAACCCCTAGAGATCTCTACCTTTGAGGCAATCGAAACCCCGGTTGAGTTGGCTGAAGAAGCACTAGAGGAGTCCACCTTTGTAGAAGGCGAATCTCCAGTTGAGTTTGCCGAACAAGATCTAGAAATTGCTGCGATCGAGGAGGTAGAATCCCCAGTTGATTTTACTGAAGAAGATCTAGGCATCTCGGCGATCGAGGAGATAGAATCCCCAGTTGGTTTTACTGAAGAAGATCTAGGCATCTCGGCGATCGAGGAGGTAGAATCCCCAGTTGGTTTTACTGAAGAAGATCTAGGCATCTCGGCGATCGAGGAGGTAGAATCCCCAGTTGATTTTGAAGAGGAAGATCTAGGCATCTCGGCGATCGAGGAGGTAGAATCCCCAGTTGATTTTGAAGAGGAAGATCTAGGGATCTCTGCCCTTGAGGAGGTAGTAGAAACACCAATTGGTTTTGAAGAGGAAGATCTAGGGATCTCTGCCATTGCAGAAGCGGAAATCTCTAAGGATATGGAAGCCGCTCTTGAGGCCGTGGAAGCCCCGCCTGATTTCGCTGAAGAAGGGCTAGGGATCTCTGACCTTGAGGCAGTAGAAAATCCAGTTGATTTTGAAGAAGTACTAGGAATCTCTGACGCTACATCAACCCTCGCGTTAGACACAGTTCCCGGAGCGAGTACCGAGACCGCCTCCCAGCCAGCCGCAGCGGAAGATGAGGAATGGTTCCTGCGGCCTGAGATTGTAGTGGTGATCCTGTTTGCTCTGTTTGTGATCATCTGGCAAACCTATGAATCTATTTTGGAAGAGGTTGGTGGAGGCGACTCGTCCCTCTCCAGCAGCGCCCTAGCCCGTCGCCTGAATACCACCCGCCGCACGATCAATCGCCTGAAAAAACAACCCGACTTCCCCCAATGGACCCAAAGCCGTGACCCCGACGCGATCGCCTGGGTTTATGGCGACAATGGCCGCTTTAGTCCGATACTGACCTCCCCGCCTGAGTCTGAATAGCGCATAAATTAAACGTGGAATAGCCATCACGGCTGTCTTAGGGACAGGCAGGATGCCTACCCCACTAGGCTCCCCCCTAGGATCACCTCGCTGGGCCGTCTTCACAGCACCCTCGCCGAAGCGATCGGGGTATTTTTCTGGATGCGGGTGGGGAATGGCTGTAAGAGGGGATATCCCTGACTGGCAAGATCCGGGGACGATCGCTCCCCGGTGCGGGGATCTCTGATTGTTTCTGGTAATCAGTTGGGCATCCTAGTATACATAGTATACATAGACATAGACCTTGCTTAGCTTGGCTGTAATGACGCTATTGGCCATTTTGGCGACGGGGTAAGACTTATGAAGGCGATCAAACCAGCTCCTGACAGAAGACATCGTGGTCTCGGACTTCAGGCCACCCTCGTCGGGGCCATCTTGATTACAGTCAGCGCCACCACCGCGATCGTCCATGTGTCTTGGTTGATGATGTCTCGTCGGAATATTGAAAGCATTGTGACGCAGGTTAACGAGACCACCACCCGTAGCACGATTCAGGCGGTGGACGACATTTTTTCGCGGGTGGAGTCGGCGGGGCAATTGGTCCAGCAACAACTCACGGAGGAGCTGCTGGCCTCCACCCCAGGGAACGCCCAAGAACTGGAGCAGTTTTACTTGCGCATAATCCAGTCCCACCCAACCTTTGCCTGGTTGGAGTTAGGGCGCGAGGATGGGGACTACCTGGGGGTACAACGCCAGTCTGACACGCAACTCAACCTGATCCGGCGGGACTGGAACCCGCAAACGGAGAAAACCCAGAAGACCACTGAGCGCTATGTTGTGGAGGGCCAAACCCGGCGGTTACTGGGAACTGAAGTGCAAACCGAAACCTACTATGCGCCCCAGCGGCCCTGGTACAAGGTTGCCGTTGCCGAACCCGGAAAACTCGCCTGGACCGATGCCTATGTGTTCCGAACCAGTCGCACAGCAGGGATTAATGCGTCCTTGGCCTTAATGCAACAAGATCAGGTGATCGGGGTGGTAAGTATCGCCTTTGAGTTACAACAAATTTCGCGCTATTTACAGGAACTCGCAGCCCAGAACCAACAGACGGTCTTCATTGTCAATCAGCAGGGGGAATTGATCGCCACCTCGATCGCGCAAGAGGAACCCTATGTGGTAACGGATACGGATAAGCTCCAACTTAAGCGCCTCGGCGAAGCCACCCATCCGTCTCTCCAGTTAGTCAACCAGGTGTTAGCGGATCAGCAAATGGCCTTTGATCAGGTCGATCGTCCCCAACAGATCCCCGTGCGTGATCCAGCCACTAACGATCGCTACTATCTTTCGCTGGCTCCCTTAGGGCTGCTCGATTGGTACGTCATTACCCTGACACCGGCAGCCACTTACCTGGGTGAAATCAATGCCACGATCGCCAGTGCCACCCTGCTGTTATCCCTGGTCACACTGCTCTTGGCTGGGGTCATGAGTTTGCTGAGCGCCCAATGGATCAGTAAACCGATCTTGCGATTGAGTACGGCGAGTAAGGCGATCGCGGCGGGAAATTTGGATCAAACCGTGGCCTTACCTCGGATTCGGGAATTAAGGGTTCTGGCCCAATCGTTTAACCGCATGGCGAAACAACTGAAAGACTCCTTTGTGCAACTGGAAAACACGAATACGGAACTGGAAGATCGGGTTACCGCCAGGACGGCTGAACTCTCGGCAGCCCTAGCTGATTTGCAACACATGCAAACCCAACTGATCCATACGGAAAAGATGTCCAGCCTGGGGCAGTTGGTGGCTGGTGTTGCCCACGAAATCAACAATCCCGTTAACTTTATTCATGGGAACCTGATGCACGCCCAGGAATATGCCGAAGATTTGCTGACGCTCGTGGGCGTCTATCAATCTGCCCAGGTCAAACTTGATCAACGCCTGCATCCAGAGGTGGAGGCGATCGATATTGACTTTATCAAGACCGACTTTCCCAAACTCTTGGATTCGATGAAGGTTGGGACTGAGCGTATCCACAATATTGTCAAATCTTTGCGGAATTTTTCTCGCCTGGATGAAGCTGAGTTTAAGCAAGCCGATATTCACGAGGGCATCGATAGCACGCTGATGATTTTACATAATCGCCTCAAAGCCCGTCCAGATCATAGTGGTATTGCGGTCATTAAGGACTATGCTGACTTGCCCAAGATCGAATGCTATGCGGGCCAGCTTAACCAGGTCTTTATGAATGTTTTGACCAATGCGATCGATGCCCTGGAAGCCTACGATCAGACCTGTACCGAAGCACAGCGAGAGGCCGATCCCCCCACAATTTGGATCAAAACTTACCAACCCGATCCCGATTGGGTCAGCATTGAGATCATTAACAATGGTCCTCCAATTCCCGCCGATGTGCAGTCAAAGCTCTTTGATCCCTTCTTTACGACTAAACCCATTGGCGAGGGCACCGGGCTAGGACTCTCAATTAGCTATCAGATTGTGGTCGAGAAACACAAGGGAATGCTGCTGTGCGAGTCTAATGAAACGGTCGGCACCGTATTTACCATCAAGATTCCTGCCCACCAGGTGATCGTCCCGAATACCACCCCGTCCCTAAGTACCTCACAAGCGATGTAGGAATATTCGACCTATGATTGGGTAGATGATTGGGTAATGGATGGGTTATGGTTCCGATCGGGCTTTAGGATTAATCAGGAATAACGATCGTCGAGGGTGCACTTGGGACCGACCTCTGTATCCAATCCTAACCTTGTCTTTACGGTTACCGGCCTTGCCCCCGGTGCTACCCCTAGCTTTGGGACCTGTTTTCAGATACGGGCACAGCAGGGATGGGACTTGTGGGATAACGGTCAGTGGGTGAGCGATCGCTTTTTCACCCAAGCCCAGGACCTCGCCCAGGACCTCCAGCGCCGATCCCCCGATCGCCGCTCCAGGACTGGCCCACTCAAAGTCCTCCTCCGGCAACGGGACCCCCTCACCTGCCTCTGCTACTTGGCCGCCGCCTGCTTAGCCCAGGCCCACGTTTACCTTGCCAATCCCCAGTGGACCGATCGCGAGTGGCAAGCGGTCTTAGCCCAAATCCAACCCGACGCGATCGCCACCGACACGCCCGCTGCATCTGGCCTAACCTGGCAGGTCACTCCTCCAAATTCCCCGACTCCCCACTCCCGACTCCCCACTCCCGACTCCCCCACCGAACCGCTCATCATGATCCCAACCGGCGGCTCCTCAGGGCACATCCGGTTTGCCATGCATCGCTGGTCGGGCCTAGTGACGGCGGTGATCGGCTTGCAGCAGCACTTTGCCATCCAAGCCGTGACCTCGATCTGTGTGCTGCCCCTCTACCACGTCAGCGGCTTCATGCAATTTGTACGATCGTTCGTATCGGGGGGAAGCTTAGCGATCCAAGCGTTTCGGAGCCTAGAAGCGGGTTGGTATCCGCCCCTTGAACCGCGATCGGCCTTCCTCTCCCTCGTTCCCACCCAACTTCAGCGGTTGCTAGCCGCGTCATCTCCAGGTATGATTCCCTGGCTAGCCCAACTGCGGGCCATTTTCCTCGGCGGGGGACCGGCTTGGCCCAATTTGTTAACCACGGCCCACCAGCACCACCTCCCGATCGCCCTCACCTATGGCATGACCGAAACCGCCGCCCAAGTGGCCACCCTCCACCCCCAGGCATTTTGGGCAGGTAATCGTAGCGTGGGGACGGTGCTGCCCCATGTGCAACTGGTCATCCTGGACGATTCGCCTGGGGAAACGCGACACGATCGCGGGGAACCGCTAGCCGCCGGTCAAGTCGGCACGATCGCCCTGAAAACCCCCAGCCTTGCCTTGGGTTACTATCCCCAGCCATTTCCGACTACGGACTGGTTTCTGACCGACGATCGCGGTTATCTGGACGATCGCGGTTATTTGCATATCGTGGGCCGCAATAGCCAGAAAATCATCACGGGCGGTGAGAACGTCTTCCCCAGTGAAGTGGTAACAGCCCTCCGCCAAACCCAACTGGTGCAAGAGGCTTGTGTCGTCGGTTTACCGGACCCGGTCTGGGGGCAAGTCGTGACTGCCGTCTATGTCCCCTGTCACGATCGCGTCACCCCCGCCCAACTCAAACAGGCGATCGCGACTTCGCTCTGTGCCTTCAAGCACCCCAAACGCTGGCTAGCCGTTGATCATCTTCCCCGCAATCCCCAGGGCAAGATCAACTTACGAGCGATCCAACACCTAGCCCAAGCTGCCCAACCTCTTGATCACGATTAATCCCAGCCTTCGTGTCTTTGTGTCTTTGTGTCTCTAAAAAAAGTCGCAATCTTACCTAAAACACACTTTGCAACAGCATGGGGAGATCCTGTCGTTGCCGAGTTTGCGGATTAATACACAAATGCACCGTCAACGCCTGCGCCACCGGTCCGACCGCTGCGATCTCCCTGGAACCCCGATCGATCTGATAAACCAGCTTAAACTTATCCGTCCCTAACGCCTCCGGTAGCACATTGATCCGCAGCCAATCCCCACAAAATACCGGCTGATAAAAATCCACCTCAGCATGGACGATCGGCAGAGCAAATTCGGGATGGCGAAAAAAGAGTTTTAAGTCAATGCCTTGCTGGCGGAGCATCTCCTCATAGGCTTCATGGCAAATCGTGAGGATATTGGCGAAAAAGACAACGCCCGCCGCATCCGTATCTTGGAAACGAATAACTCGATCGTAGATAAATGCCATAATAATCGATGCGGTTACGCAAATGAACGATCGTTCTCATTATATGTCTCATTATATGGATATTATTGACACCCTAAAAGCTGATTATGCCCGCTTTCCCCGTGATCAAACCTATGGGATTTATGCCGCCGATGTCTTTTTTCAAGACCCCCTCAATGCGTTTCATGGGGTCGATCGCTATCGTCGGATGATTAGCTTTATCGAACGCTGGTTTCAGCAGCCCCGTTTGGATCTGCACGATATTCAACAATCGGGCCAACAAATTACCACCCGCTGGACCCTAACGTGGACAACTCCGCTCCCCTGGCGACCGCGCATTACCATCCCCGGTTGGAGCGAACTGACCCTGAACGAGCAAGGCTTGATTAGCCGCCATGTGGATTACTGGTCCTGTTCCCGTCTCGCCGTTTTGCAGCAACATTTTTGGCCCAGCAGCAGCAATCGCGCTTCGGGTTGAATCGCCCAACCGGGTGAACTAGGGGGGTGAGGGCAGTCCCCCAGCCAGTTCCTATCCTGAAAAACACTGATTTGAGGATCTGGACGGATGACTATCTGTCGCACCCGCCTCCTGAATTTTTTACAGGCTGAGTTGGCCCTTTCCCCCGCCGCGATCGCCCTAGCCCTGCGGCAAGTGGGAGCCGATTTGCATTTACTCCCGATCGTGCTTTGGCAGTATGGGCTAGTGAACCTACTGGAATTGGAGCAACTCTGGGACTGGCTCCAGGCCGCTGAACCCACCCCAACTTTGACCCTGGTGCAATCCCGGCCAGACCGTGTTTTACCCCAAACGCCCACCCCCGCTTTACCCACCGCAGCTTAAGGATTAGGTCGTTCCAATCCCCCCAGAAGGTGGCAAGATCGAGGTAGAGCGTGAGCCTGTCCGTCTTGAAAAATCCATCGGTGCAAGTTATGAGCCTCTTCAACCGCGATCGCGTACTGGTCCCCCTGGACTTTTCGGACGAAGCCTTTGCCGCGATCGCTGAAAGCTTGGCCTTTGTGGAGGGTCCCAGCCACCTGCACGTGTTGCATGTGCTGCAAAAACTCGAAGTGACCGAACCCGGCATGGTCTGGAATACCCTGGACCTACAAACCCGGATACAGAATGTGGAAACGGCTTTTTACCATCGCTGTGATGCGCCGGTTTATCGACAGATTAATTTCTATGTTGCGATCGGGGATGCGGCGGCGGAAATTATTGACTATGCCGCCAAGCAAAGTATTAGCCTCATTGTGATCCCCTCACGGGGCCGCACGGGCCTGAGCCGATTTCTCTTGGGATCGGTGGCGGAACGGGTGGTGCGCTTTGCCCATTGTCCCGTCCTAGTCCTGCGTAAATAATCCCAGTGGATTCTCCGATTGCCCTCCCTGGCTGATCAAGGGGATCTAGCTCTCTGGGTTTAGGTTACCCACGTTTGTCCCATCTCGCTGTCTCTCTGGGGTAACGTAATGGTGAACTGGAGAGTACGATGCTGATGGGTGACCATAATTGTGGCTCCCAGGTGATCTACCATGCGCTTCACCAGGGCCAAGCCTAACCCCGTCCCCCCATGTTTCCAGGGATCATTACTGGGGATGCGATAAAACTTATCAAACATTCGTCCTAACTCTGTGCTGGGAATCTCCACCCCAGAGTTACTCACACTCATGGCAATCCCTTGTTCTACCGCTTGAGCGTGTAGGGTAATCGTCTCTTCAGCGGGGGTATATTTGCAGGCATTATTCATTAATTCCCGTACCACTCGCTCCAGATAGGAAAAGTCGGTGGTTAGGGGGGGAAGATTGGCTGCAATTTGAATATCTAGATGTTGACGATGCTTGACCGTCCGGCTATAGAAGGATTCTAGCAGGTGGGGTAACCAAAGTTGGAGCGCCATGGTCGAAAGGGAAAGTGGCTCAGTGCCCGCCTCTAGACGAGAGAGATCGAGCAGGTCATTGATGAGGCTAATTTCCCGATCGCATTCATCTTGCAGAATTTTAAAATAGCGATCGAGTTGCGGTAGATTGGCCTTGAGACTGACTGACTCTCCGGTCTGGAGCATCCCGGCACGCTTTAGCAAGATTTCCAACATCTGAGTGGCCATTTTGATGTTCGACATCGGCGATCGCAATTCATGGGAAACCGTACTCAAAAAGTCATCTTTCAGGTGATTTAAGTGTTCTAATTCTTGGACTTGAACTTGCGATGCTGCATAGAGACGAGCTTGCCGCAGGGCGATCGCACACTGGGCTGCCACCTGTTCCACGAGGCTAACCTCCAGGGGATCAAAAATTTGCTGTGGGTTGCGGATTAACCAGAGATCCCCGAGGACGGACTGATCATCCAAAATGGGACAGATGAGGACTAAATGCCCTTGCTTGCCGGGACGAATCTTACAGGGACTCCACCAGCAAAATTGGAAGCTTTGCCCCCGTGTAATTTGTTGATACAGATCGGGGCAGGTGTCCATCTGAACTATCGTTTGGGTCGCAGGGGCAAACTTGGGAGTATATTCATAGGCGATCGTGGCGGTGGTCATGTCCGCATCGTAGAGCGCCGTATCACAACATTTGACCCCTAACCCTTGCCCTAATTCCTGGACGACCGTTTGTAAAATTTGGCCTTCATCTAAACTGTCGCGCACCTTCTCGGTAATTCGCTTCAATAGAGCCTCAAAATCCAGTACCCGTTGCAACTCAGCGGTACGGGCCTGCACCTGGCTTTCCAGATTTTGATTAAACCGATGCACTAACCGATACAACTCCGACTGCTGGATCGCGATCGCCAGTTGATCGACCAAAATCTGTGTAATCTCAATCTCCGACTCTGACCAAGTGGGCTGGCTATGCTTGCCCAAGCGTAACCGTCCCCATACCTTCGGAGCGTTGGGGTCATCACTCCGATAGTTGGGGATTGGCACCAGCAGGCGAGCACCGATTAAGGTTTTACCCAAGACCGGATGCACCAAGTTCAAAAAGCTTTTATCGGTTAGTTGCACAACCTGGAGTTGTTTGAGTTGGGCCGTGACTGGGTTATCCTCGTCCGGGAAGATATGCCCCAGGGTGGAGAGAAAGGCTTCGTCGTGGGAGGAATAGCATGCTACCTGCCGCCAGAGCTTTTCCGCAGGAATGTATTGGGCAATATCGGCAAAGTCCACGTCCAATAGCTCACTAATGTCCTGCATGGCCGCCGCAAAGACCGTATCCAAGAGCAACGATCGCCGAATGGTTTGTACCACCCGATTGATTGCCCGCTCCCGACGAGTCTGGGCTTGTAACTGTGCCTCCGTTTGTTTGCGATCGGTAATATCTTGGATAATGGCCAGATCATACTGGGGAGTACCGTCGGGCGATCGCACCAGCGCCACACTGATCTGTGCCCAGCGCACCTCCCCATCCTTGCGGATCAAGCGTTTTTCCACACTGTAGGAGGGGATTTCTTGGCGAGATAACTGTTCCTCTAGAATGGGGGGAGTGCCCCGATCCTCAGGGTGGGTAATATCGGCGATCGAACGTCCCAGCAACTCCGCTGCCGTATAGCCCACAATGTCGCAAAAACATTGATTGACCCGAATCAAGCGATGGAGGGGATCAAGCTGGCTCAGCCCCATAGCCGTTTGGGACCACAGGGCATGAAAACAGGCTGTATCACTAATATCCAAGTGTTCGGAGTGCAGGGGTTCGCAGTCCAGCGGGTCAGAATCCAAATGTTCAGAGTCCAGGTGCCCAGAGTCCAGATGTTTGGGCGTGGGGTGATCGGGGGGAAAAAATTGGCTAGCGGGGGGATCGGGCCGAGACGGGCCGGGGTGGGACGCTGCCGCTGGCCACGGCATGGCTGCGGGACGGAGCATATTTCGAGCCAGATCAGGATGGGCCGGATCATTGAGCGGACAAGCCGCCAGGATCGGGAGGGAACCGGCATGGCTTAACTTCACGGCCAGGGCTGCCCCAACCGCCTGCACGAGGTCGAAAGCATTGGGTTCCCAAGTCACCTCACTCGGAAAATCACCACGCAGTACCCCCCAACATTGCCCTTGAATCAGAATCGGACTGGCCAACACCATTACCTGGGCGATCGGCTCCCCCGCTTGGGACAGATCAGCCAGGGGGCCAACCAAACTGTGCCCGTTCTGGAACTGTTCAAGGCTAGAGCGCGTGAGGTGCCACGGGGGCGGGGGGGCAGGAACGGGTTTAACAACAGGGGAAGAGGATGCTTGGGACCAGTGGGCCTGGGCCACCAGGGTTAGGCCCTTCACCGGAACCACAGTGTCCTGGAAGTAGGTAACTTGCTGGGCAGCGATCGCGGCCCCGAGACGGGCGAGGACCTCTGGCCAACAGTCCTCCATGCGGGAATGTTCGGCCAAAACCTGTTGAATAGCCACGACAATCCCTAGGGCGCAGTCACGCCCCTGCCGAAGAGTCTGACTGGGCAGTCGCGTCATCAAGGGTTCGGAGGGCCAATTGGCTCGATTGGAAAATCGCTGGTTAGTTGTTACATCATTATGCCTTAGGGCAAGAAGTGCAACAGGACTCTCGCCAAGAATGCTGCCCTAGAATTTTATACTAGAATTTTATAAAAGTTACCTGAAAGTTGGAAACTAAAGGGACCAAACGCTAAAGGGGCCAAAAACGAAAGCGACTGGTTTTAATGCCATCCGGGGAACAGGGTACGGAGCGATCGGGGGAGATCAGGCTGTGCAGGCCGACGAAGTGTCCCACAGGACCACAGTTGAGTCGGCTGGGTCAGTTTCGGCTGCCTGATTGAGGAAGGCTTCAACCTGGGAGGAGGATCGCAACCGAACCCAAAGGGTGTAGCTATCTCCCTCATAGGTCACGATGACCGGCACACCCTGCTGGCTGAGTTGACAGGCTTGCTCCTGCACCCAAATGCGACGACCGGAGTCGAAGACGCGCAGCGCAAAGAACAACTCATTGTTGTGGCATAACCCATCCCGCAACTTGCCGTTCTGCCAAAACTTGAAGGTGCGCAAATTCAACCCGTGCAATAACAGCGGCAGCATTTCCATAATGCTTGTCCCGTCCTTGGATACCCTTATGGTTCACTTTCACCGCAGAAGGTGAAATTCTTGTGAATGTTGTGACGAAAAATGAATGACTTGCCCACCCATACACCGTAACGTTACTGAGCCAGATGCCTTAGTACACGGATGTTTGCGGCTTGTCTAGGGTGCAAATCAGGAAATTTGAAAAAATTATTAAACTTGCTAGTTATCTCAATTTAACTAATTGGGAAAACACACTGTCAAAATCCCGTTGGGTATTCTCGTGGGTTTCCACTGGTTTTGTCAGTAAACTAGGCTACATGTTCACCGCGATCGCCGACGGGCCGTAGCAGCCCAGGCAAATTTTGCACTCTAGCTGAGTAGATCTATCTAGTGCTTTGTCAGATGTAAGATTATTGCTCTCGACTGGTTCAGCCCAAACGGATGATTTTCCGGTCATCCTGAAGCTCTGTCGCACTGCCCCTGAGCCAGCCGAGTCTTCGAGCTACCCGACGGCTATCCCACCGCCAATGGCTGATCGCCTGCGGCCAGGTGGTGCTGGAGCGCAAGGCGTAAGTGGCCCTGGTGGGCCGCCAGGAGATCGGCGGCGGCGGCAGGGTCCAGGCCGGTCCAGTGCATGAGGAGTGCCCGTTTGACGGATTTGCCGCTACGTTCCAGTAATTGATTGGCCGCTTGACGATCGAGATCCGTCAGGTCGGACAAAATACGCAGGGCGCGATCGTACAATTTCTGATTGGTCACCGCCACATCGATCATGCGGTTGCCGTAGACCTTGCCCAATTTGACCATTGCCCCGGTCGAGAGGATATTCAGGGCCAGTTTGGTGACGGTGCCGGCCTTGAGCCGGGTGGAACCCGCCAGGATTTCCGGGCCAACTAAGAGCCGAATGTCAATATCTGCCTGGGCGGAGACTTGTTCAACTGGAACACAGGCGATAAAAATCGTGGTTGCCCCCCGTTGCTGAGCCGCTCGCAAGGCCCCCGTCACATAGGGCGTTGTGCCCCCAGCCGTGATCCCCACCACCACATCCTGCACAGTGATCGCATGATGGACAATGGCACTGGCACCAGCCTCTGGATCATCTTCGAGGCCCTCGGCACTGCGCAGCAGGGCAGCAGGTCCCCCGGCAATAATGCCTTGCACGAGTTCCGGGGGCGTACAAAAGGTGGGGGGGCATTCCGCTGCATCCAGGACCCCCAGACGGCCACTGGTACCGGCTCCGATGTAAAATAAACGACCTCCCTGGGCCAGGGCAGCGGCGATCGTGTCAATGGCAATGGCAAGGGGTTCACGGGCAGCGGCGATCGCGGCGATCGTTTTGGCATCCTCCCGGTTAAACAACTCCACCAATTCTAGGGAACTGAGTTGATCGAGGTGATGGCTATCGGGATTGCTCTGTTCCGTGAGCAGGTGGCCCCGTTCGGGCAAGGGCAAACTTATTTCCATACCGTTAGTTTCCATGCCACTGGTTTCCATACCTTTGGGGATCGCTACAACAGCCCTTCAAGTTGGCGGCGGATGCGATCGAGATCGGCAGCCGAGACGCTACTCTCTTCATCGTCAGGCGTGGTTTGGGGTTGGGGCTGCTCCGGCGACCAATCCATACGCTCAACCGTCTGTTCCGGTGGCGATAGGAGCAGGCGATCGTGTTCCCCTTGGGGGATATAGCCCTCTGGAACCAGTTGGCAACCGTAGTCGGCATCGGCGCAGAAAGCTTCGACTTCTTCCTGATCAATGGCCTCAACAGTGGGGAGGGGAAAATCCTGGGCTTCTAGCAACAGGGCATACCGGGTAGCATCATCCTCCGATTCAAACATCAGGACCAGATTGCGCCCCCCGATCTGAAGGGTGTGGATACCCTCATTCCCAGTGCCCGCATTAAACAGTAAGACATAAACTCTCATAGCCCGATTGCGTGACCCCAGTCCGCTGCACATCACTCTCCATCCTACTGGTTCCTGGGGATCGGCGTTGCATTTTAATGTGGGGGATACCGGCTTCCTCAAAGATGGCCCCGATCGGCTCAAACCCTAATTTCAGGTACAAATTCTGAACGTATAGCTGGGCATGAAGGCACACGGTTTCCACACCCGTGCGATCGAGGTGCTGGAGGATGTGGGTCATCATCTGGAAGGCGATCCCCCGTCCCCGGTAGCTGGGGATCACGGCTAGCCGCTCTACCTTGCTGGTTCGACAATCCAACGGGCGAATCCGAGCCGTGCCCACGGCGATCGGGCCGATCCAAGCTAGCAGGTGTTGGGCGGTGGGGTCGAGGCCGTCAAACTCTAGGGCTGCCGCCACCCCCTGTTCTTGCTGGAAGACCTGCTGCCGGATTGCCAAGGCTTGGACAAAGTCCGGGTGGGTGGCACTCACCCAGGCGATCGTTAGGTCAGGCGCGAAGGGATCGGCCCCTAACCAAGCGCTATCCAAGCGGGCAGTTAAGTCTGGATCGGTTAGGTCTGGATCGGTCGTTAAGTTGGCGTTTGAGGCTAGGCGCATATAACAACGAAATGTAACACCCTAATTGCGCTAATCATACCCAGCTTGGGGGCAGAATTAGACAGGGGGTAGGCAACCCTGCCGACAGGAGTAGGGAAATCCGTATCTCGATCGCCGCTATATCCGCCTTCGGTCCTGGGGAACGGGTTCGCTATAAGGTAAAAGGAGTCCCAGTCGATCGCAAATACAGTTGGTCGGGCGAGCATCCTCCCTGCCCGTAGGTTCCTGCCTACCCGTAGGTATCCTCAGTAGATTGCTAGGTGAGATCGCTAGATAGATCACTAGATCGCAAATACAGCAAATACAGTCGGTGGAGTAGGCATCCTGCCTGCCCCTAGGACAGCCGAGTCTTCGATAGACTCAGACGGCTATTCCACGTTTAATCAGCTAACCCGCGATCGAGTGAGCCTGTTTTTCTGAGCAGTCGATCGGGAGAGATGCCAACCCAAGCAACCGTTCCGTTTGTTTATTTAGCCAGTTAGTAAGCAGTCAGCCAACCGAAACCCATGACAACGATTCTGGAACAGGGGAATATTTCCATTCACACCGAAAATATTTTCCCCATTATTAAAAAATGGCTCTATTCGGATCATGAGATTTTTCTGCGGGAGTTGATCTCCAATGCAGTAGACGCGATCCAAAAACTCCGCATGGTGACCCGTGCTGGCGAGTATTCAGGTGAGCTAGGCGATCCCGAAATTGTGATCGCGATCGACAAGGAAAAGCACACCTTGTCGGTCACAGACAATGGCATTGGGATGACAGCCGATGAGGTTAAGGAGTATATCAACCAAGTCGCCTTCTCCAGTGCGGAAAAATTTGTCCAGAAATATGCGGCCTCGACGGGGGGTGAGCAAATTATCGGCCACTTTGGGCTAGGGTTCTACTCCTCATTTATGGTGGCGAAACGGGTGGAGATTGATACCCTGTCCTATCAAGAAGGGGCGACGGCGGTCCACTGGAGTTGCGATGGGACGACCGAATTTCAACTCACGGATTCCGATCGCACAACAAGGGGGACAACGATCACCCTGACCCTCCAAGACGAGGAGTTGGAATATCTAGAACCGGGGCGAATTCGCCAGTTGGTGAAAAACTACTGCGACTTCATGCCGGTGCCCATCAAACTGGACGGTGAGCAGATCAACCGGCAGAAAGCTCCCTGGAAGGAAGCCCCCAGCAGCCTGACGAAGGAAGATTACCTGGAGTTCTACCGCTATCTCTATCCGTTCCAGGAAGATCCCCTCCTCTGGGTACATCTCAATACGGATTATCCCTATGCCATCAATGGGATTCTCTATTTCCCCAAGTTACGACCGGATATTGATGTCACCAAGGGCCAGATCAAGCTGTTTTGTAATCAGGTCTTTGTCAGCGATAACTGCGAAGAGGTGATCCCCAAGTTTCTGCTCCCGCTGCGGGGGGTGATCGACAGTGCCGATATTCCCCTGAATGTGTCGCGTAGCTTCCTGCAACACGATCGCACGGTCCGCAAGATTGCTGACTATATTGCCAAGAAGATTGCCGATCGCCTCAAGGAACTGTATCGGGACGATCGGGCGGAATACATTCGCTGCTGGCAGGATTTGGGCACCTTTGTCAAGTTTGGCTCCCTCAACGATGACAAGTTCAAAAAACAGGTTGAGGATATTTTGATCTACCGAACAACGGCCCATTTGAGCCAGGGCACGGCGGATAATCCGACCGTCGAAGTGCAAACCGAGTCAGGGGATGTGTGGGAAACAGCAACCCCAGCAACCTCCACCAGTGACGGCCCATCCTATACCACCCTGAAGGAGTACCTAGAACGGAATCAGGAACGACACAAAAACCGGGTGTTTTATTGCACCGACGCGGCGGGGCAAGCGACCTATGTGGATCTGCATACAAACCAGGGGTTGGAAGTCCTCTATATGGACTCCTTTATTGATACCCACTTTGTTGGGTTCCTGGAGCGGGAGTATACCGATGTCAAGTTCTCACGGGTAGACTCGGATCTGGACGAAACCTTGATTGATCAGGATAAGGCCAGCGAAATTGTTGACCCAACGACGAACAAGACCCGCAGTGAACTGATCAAGGAACTGTTCGAGAAGGCCCTCAATAAGCCGAAGGTCAATATTCGCACGGAAGCTCTGAAGGCGGAACATGCGGAAGCGTCCCCCCCGGCGATGGTGTTGCTACCGGAAGTGCTGCGCCGTCTGCGGGAAATGAATGCGCTGATGCAGCAGCAACAGATGGACTTCCCCGATGAGCATATCCTGCTGGTCAATACGGCCCATCCCCTGATCCAAAATCTTGTCCGGCTAAGTCAGGGCAGCATTATCCAGGAGGGCGGTCAATCCTCTCCCTCGGCGGAAATGGCCAATCTAATTTGTCAGCATGTCTATGATCTGGCGCTGATGTCGCAAAAGGCGTTGGATGCCGATGCGATGAAAGCCTTTGTGGCGCGATCGAACCGGGTCCTGACCCACTTAACGGAGCAGGCCACGAAGTAGACGGGCGTGTCTAGAGCGATCGCAGGCGATAACCGGGGCAGGCGAGACGCCTACCCCACGGTAGCTGTATTTTCGCTAGTAGCACGATCGGCTGGCAAGGGTGTTGAACGCTGAATTGCGCCAACTGGCGGGATAACAGGACCGGAGCGTGCGGCTACCGCTATTGCCATAGGGATAGGGGGGATAGAAAGTCGCACCGCCGATCGGACGCACAGAATAGCCATCCCGATCGCCGTACACGCCTCGGTAACGATCACGGGTTATGACGCGCGGGCGGGTGCTGCCATAGCCACCATTCTGAATAATGATCGTCTCGGCTTCAGGAGCCACGATCACAGTACCGCCGCGATCGCGATGGTCCCGATAGTACTGATCTTGATCGTAGCGATCGCGGTAGTGGCCCTGTCCCTGGGGCTGAACAATCACCGTGCGCCCATAGGAAGAAATCGAGCGGCGATAGGTCGGTTGTTCCCATCCCCACGAGCGTCCGTAGTTGGGATTACCCCCCACTTGCAGATAAATCCCTTGCTTGGGCGCATACACCTGCACGTAAGGCCCCGGCTTACCCGCGAGGGCAACCTCCGATCCGAGGGTCATGAGGGCAGTGACAGCGGCCACCGCAACTCCCAATAGTGGTTTCATGGCGACTGACTCCTGAGCTTGATGTGAGTGAGCAGTAAGGACGGTAGGCCCCACACGATTCTCCTACGGAGACGCTATGCAAACGGGTTAGTGACTAAAGGTGTGCCAACGGCTTGAACTACAGCGGTTCCCAGGCCCGTAAGGTACGGTGCCCTATCCTCTCATCACTAACCCAATGCGTAGGGGCGGGTTGAGCTACCCAATCCCTTTGAGAAGAGAGAAGAGAGAAAAGAGCCGATCGCCGCAACCGGATTCTGTCGGGGCGGGTTTAGCTACCCTCTTACAATTAACACCCTGAATTTGAATATAAACCCGCCCTTTGGGTTCCGTAGTCGTTGCAGGCTAGAGCCAGCACTACAAGCCTTGCAGAATTTTTTTGTCGATCTACTAGGGGTGTTGCCTAGGCGGTGTGCCATTAATCCTGGCCATTAACCTTGGTCATTAACCCTGACGATTAATCCTGGTCATCCAGGCTGGCAATCCAGGCTGGCAACCGATCCTGGCAAGGCGCTGAGATGCTGAACCATCCCTCCGCTTAGCCATGACTAGCTGTTGATATCCCCTAGACGTGCCGATCGGGAGACAAGTTCCCCGTGCAGGTTTTGCCTCGGTGTCTCGTAGTATGATCAGGAGTCCAATCACCCTGCGCACGGTACCCTGATCCCAATCACGGCCCCAGTGCTAGGGTGTGTCCCCGCCACTCTCAAACAGGATTGTCATGCTACTGTCCCGATCGCGCCGATTCACTTTCTGCATCTTGGTTTTAGCCCTAGGGGTAGGAGCCTGTCAGACCTCGCCCCGATCGGAAACGGGAGCTTCCCCTACCGGCACAGATACCATGCAAACCCTCCTGGAAACCAAGCGCTGTCCCCAGTGTGATCTCCAAAAGGCTGACCTGCGGGGGGCTGACTTGCCGGGGGCTGACTTGCCGGGAGCCGCCCTTAATGATGCGAACCTCAGTCAAGCAAATTTGAGCAACGCCAACCTCAGCACTGCCTTGATGGACAACGTGGACCTGAGCGGGGCCAACCTGAGCGGGGCCAACCTGAGTGAAGGGGGATTGATCGAGGCTAAACTGGCCCAGGCCGATCTGAGCGGGGCCAACCTGACCAACGCCAGCCTCCGGGAAGCCGATCTAACCGGGGCGAATCTCAGTAACGCTAACCTGACGGCTGCGGATTTGCTCAATGCCAAACTGGAGGGGGCTAACCTGGAGGGGGCAACGCTGAAGGGGACGCTCATGCCCAATGGCCAAGTCGGTCCCTAGGGCAGCGTCAAACTCAGCAGCCAATCGGCGATCGGGCGGGTGATCCAGTTAAAGCCCACGCGCAGTTGATGCTCCCGGCTGGGCAGGCGATAGAGATAGGCCAAACGGCGCAGGAGCAGGGCGGGGGGACCCTCTAGTTTCAGACCCAACCCCGTCAGGGTGGCATTGTCGATACCAAGGGTGAGCATTTCCCCCAGGGGAAAATAGCGGAAGGGCAGTAGGGGACGCTGGTTCAGGTCAGCCCACAGGTTCCAGGCGGCGTAGTCGGCCTGCTGGATCGCCACTTGGGCCGTGGTGGGGAGAGCTTGACCGTCGGCATCGTGACAGGCAGCGAGATCGCCCAGGGCCAGGATTTCGGGATGATCAACCACCTGAAGGGTTGATTGGGTGATGATTTGGCCATTGGCAGCGGTTTTAAGGGGAAGTTGCTGTACTAGGGCCGGGACGCGGGTGCCCACCGTCCACACCACCAGATCGACGGGGAGGGTGTCCGTGGTGTCCTTGTAGGTAAGGGAAATTTCATCTGGCCCGATCGCCGCAACACTCGTTTCCAGGTCGAGCCAAACCTGACGATCGCTGAGGGCACGCAAGGCTGCTTCCCGGTTAAATTCCGGCGACGATCGCAGCACATGTTCCCCTTTTTCCACCAGCCGCAATCGCCCCCGATCCCCCAGGCGATCGGCCAACTTACAGGCCAACTCCACGCCACTGTAGCCTGCCCCCACGATCGCCACCCGCAGACTGTCCTGTTCCCCCGCCTCCAGCGCCCGTAAGCGTTCCTCCAGGCGATAGGCATCAGCCAAGGTACGAAACGGCAAGGCATACTCACGCGCACCCGGAACTCCTGTCAGCGGCGTTTCCCCCCCCAGCGCTAGGACGAGGCGATCGTAGGGGAGCGTAACGCCCGATTGCAGGTTAACCCGCTGGCTGTCCAGGTCGATCGCGGTCACCGTATCTTGCTGGAAATGAACCCCCGTGTTGGCCAACAGTTCACTGAAGGGCGGAGCAATCTCCCAGGTTTCCAGTTCCCCCGTCATCAGTTCATAGAGTAGGGGCAGGAAGACGAAGCGATCGTGCTGATCGACCAAGACGATCTGGGGTTTATTAGCATCAGTCCAGGGAAATTGGCTGAGGCGCAGGGCCGTGTAGAGGCCAGCAAAGCCACCACCGAGGATACAAATACGGGTCGGATGTTGGGACATAGATAAACGCCAGGGGAAAACGCCAGCGGGAGCCACCTCCTTCAGCTTAGCGAAAGTTGATGCGTTTCTTTGGGGAGTGGGGAGTGGGGAGTGGGGAGTGGGGAGTGGGGAGTGAGGAGTGAGGAGTGAGGAGTGAGGAGTGAGGAGTGGGCAGGAGGAAGGGAGGGGGGTTAGGGCGCACGGTGCCGACTGGCGATTTTGGCGAGGGCATCTTGAATGTCGGGCGGTAGGCGACGCAGGATTTTGCCGCGATCGCGATCGACGGCGACTAGGGTTACCCGTGCGGTCACGTAGGTGATCGGCAAGCTGTCTGGCTCGGCTGGCGGGGGAGACTGGATGCGGTAGTCCCAGTGAATCCGCACGCCTTCGATGTCGTTAATCCGGGTTTGGACGATCGCCACATCCCCCATGAACAACGATCGGTGGTAGCGCATTCCCACCTCCACCACGGGCAGGTCACAGCCCATCGCCACTAGATCACTAAACTCCACCCCGATCGAGCGTAAACACTCCACCCGCGCTTCCTCCATCCAGGTCAGGTAGGAACCGTGCCACACAATGCCGCCATAGTCGGTGTGGTGAGGGTTGGCCCGCACGGGGTATTCAAACCAACTTTCATCCACCGTGGCAAACGCATGGGGTTGAATAGCGCGATCGGGTATGGGTTCGGGGGCAGGCAGTTGTGGATCAAACACTTTACAATTCGTTCCAAAACACTACATCTCTTCAAACTCTGGATTCAGGCTGCAAGCGTATCCTGAATATAGGTAAAGAAACTTAGGACGCAAAGGCGAGAACAGCCACATGGTTAACAAGATTTTAATCACAGTTGCCGGTCGAGGGCTGTGCGAAGAGATGCTTAACATGCTGATGGACATCCCCAGCTTTCAGCAAGCATCCGTAACAGTCCTCCACGTTGTCCCCCCCCAGTTTGGCTCACGGGACATGGCCGAGCGACTCGAAGAAGGGGGAAAAATCCTGGCTAAAGCCGTGGAAACCTTGAAGGTAGACCCCAGCAAGATCAACCCACGCCTCAAGCAGGGCGATCCGAAAATGGTGGTGCTGGAGGTTGCCGATGAGGAAAACTCGGATTTGATCATTATGGGGTCGCGTGCCCTGGGTCGATTGCAATCAATTCTGCAAAATTCGGTGAGTCAGTACGTTTTCCAACTCACCTCCCGCCCCATGCTGCTCGTCAAGGACGACATCTACGTCAAGCGGGTGAACCGGGTACTGGTGGCCGTTGATGGTTCACCCGCCGCCACCCAGTCCTTGAAATATGCCCTTTCCTGGTTACGGGATATTAAGGGGGCGCAATTGTCGCTGCTCCATGTCAATCCGCCCAGTACGGTAACGAGTGCGGAGGCTGATCCGGTGTTGACCGCTGCCGCCGCCGAGGCCAAAAAGGCAGGGTTGGAGGCCCGCACCTTACTGGCATCGGGACGGGCAGGGGAAGTCATCTGCCAGACCGCTGAAGACTTGAATGCCGATCTCCTGGTGTTAGGGTCGCCTGATCGCCGTCCGTCGATCGCCAAGAGCTTGCCCGACCTCGATCGTCTCTTAGGCGACTCCCTCTCCGACTACGTGCGCGTTCACGCCAACTGTCCAGTCCTCCTCGTCCGGGGTACTGGCAACTAAGCCTCTGTGTCCTCTGTGTCCTCTGTGTCTCTGTGTCCTCTGTGTCCCTGTGGGGAATAACCACTAAGGCACGGAGGACGCTAAGTTACACTAAGGGGTTGAGCGTTTTAAGCAAGGCTTTTGACGATTTTCAGCGATTCATCAATGTGGCCCTGGAAGTTGAGTTGCGAGTTGAAAATGTGGCGCACAGTGCCGGTTTTGTCGATCACATAGGTCACGCGACCGGGCAGTAATCCCAAGGTAGCCGGTACGCCAAATGCCTTGCGGGCCTGGTTGTTGGTGTCGCTGAGCAGGGTAAAGGGCAGTTGGTAGCGATCGGCAAATTTGCGGTGGGAAGCCGCGTCATCACTGCTCACACCAATCACCTCTGCTCCCGCTTCCTGGAACACCGTATAGCTATCCCGGAAACTACAGGCTTCCTTGGTACACCCCGGCGTATCATCCTTGGGATAAAAGTACAACACCACGGTCTTTTGCCCTTGAAAATCCTTTAGACTCACGAGATTCCCCGACGCATCGGGTAAGGTAATATCCGGAGCCTTGTCTCCTACTGCGATCGCCATTGTTCTCCATCCTCGCAATCAACCTGCAATCAACCTGCAATCAACCTGTAATCAACCTGTAATCAACCTGCAATCCCAGATTATCTGTCCTGACTGGTATCCATGCGCCTAAGCCAGTTTAGACCCTGGTGGCGACGGCTCCATTTTCAGCGATCGCTTCCTCCAAGCCAAAGACGCGGCAGAACACCTTTTGCACCTTGTGGCCAGAGTCGATCGATTCCAGGGGATCTTTGCGCAGGCGGTGACGCAGGGCTAGGGTAATCACCCGCCGGATGTCGTCTACCGTCACGGTGGCGCGTCCTTCCAGGGCAGCCAGGGCTTTTGCCGCGCGATTGGTCACAATATCGCCCCGCAGACCATCCACATCTAGCTCGGAGCAAACCTGGGAGATTTGGACGCGCAGTTGGTGCTCGATCGTCACCGAGGGCAGGAGGGCTTGGGCTTGGAGCAGTTGTTGCTGCATGGCCTGCTGTTGCGATTGGTATCGGGCCAAAAAGCCAACGGGATCGCGATCGAATTCGGAGCGCTGCTCGACAATTTCCACCCGTTTGGCCGGATCTTTGACGGTATGAATTTCGGCGTGCATCCCAAAGCGATCGAGCAATTGGGGGCGCAGTTCACCTTCTTCCGGGTTGCCGGAACCGACGAGGACAAACCGGGCCGGGTGGCGCACGGAAATCCCTTCCCGTTCCACCGTGTTCCACCCCGATGCTGCCGAATCCAACAGAACATCCACTAGGTGGTCATCCAGCAGGTTGACTTCATCCACGTAGAGAATCCCACGATTGGCCTTGGCCAGGAGACCCGGTTCAAAGGCTTTCACCCCTTCCGAGAGGGCCTTTTCAATGTCGATCGTGCCGCACACCCGGTCTTCCGTGGCCCCCAGGGGCAGATCTACCATCAGAATCGGTTTATGGGCGATCGGTAATGGTTCGCCCCGGCTCAAGCGTTCCCGCACCTCATCACTCATCAAGTCCGGGTCCGTGGGATGGCTATTAAAGGGATCATCGGCCACGACTTCAATTTCCGGCAGCAGATCAGCGAGGGCGCGGATGGTGGTGGATTTGCCCGTACCGCGATCGCCCATAATCATCACTCCACCGATTTTGGGGTCAATGACGTTCAGCAAGAGGGCCAGTTTCATCTCTTCCTGGCCGACAATGGCGGTAAAGGGGAAAACGGCACGGCGGGTGGGGGGCGCTTGGACGGTAAGGCTCACAGCGGTAAGGTCTAAACTCTAAACGACACGATAGCTTTGCGTTTTTCGCTTGGCGTTTCTTATTGTGTCACACTCCGGGGGCCTTGCTGCGCTGTTCCCGATCACCCTCCCTAATTTAGGATTTTGCTAGGATTTTGCGCAGGATGGCTACGTCCTGTCCTGGCTTTGCCTCAGCCAGTTCTCGAATTAGGATAGATTACGATAGTGTACAAGTTAAGTAACCTGTTACTTGCGATCGCTGATCACAACAAGGAGCCATAATGCCAATATCCGCTTCAGACTCCAAGTTGTCACCGACGAACCCAGTATTATCCATTGTTGTACCGCTTTATAACGAAGAAAAAAATATTGATTACTTGTTTCAAAGGCTCGAATCGGTACTGGATAAAGTCGGTTTAACCTATGAAATTATCTGTGTCAATGATGGGAGCCGCGATCGGACCCTGGAGAAATTAGTCACTCACTACCATCGTAACTCATGTATTAAGGTCATCAATTTCTCTAGAAACTTTGGCAAAGAGATTGCGTTGACGGCTGGGATTGATTTTGCCAATGGAGCGGCGGTGATTCCGATTGATGCGGATTTGCAAGATCCACCCGAATTGATTGAGGCGTTAATTGCAAAATGGCAGGAAGGTTTTGATGTTGTCTATGCAACCCGTAGAACCCGGCAAGGTGAGACTTGGCTAAAACGCTTTACTGCTAACGCTTTCTATCGGGTTATTGGTCAAATGACGGCGGTCACAATCCCCTGCGATACGGGTGATTTTCGGCTATTAGATCGACGGGTTGTGGTCGCCCTTAAGCAATTACCAGAACGCACACGCTTCATGAAAGGTCTTTTCGCTTGGGTGGGTTTTCGGCAAACCGCTATTTATTACGATCGCGATCAGCGCTACCAAGGCCAAAGCAAATGGAATTATTGGCGACTATGGAATTTTGCTGTCGATGGCATTACGTCTTTTAGCCTAGCGCCCCTAAAAATCTGGAGTTATATCGGCATATTTTTATCCTTCATTGCTTTTATCTATGCTTTTTTCTTGGTCCTACGAACCCTAATTTTAGGAGTGGACGTTCCTGGCTATGCTTCCCTAATGGTTGTGATCCTTTTTCTGGGTGGAATGCAGCTAGTCACCCTTGGGATTATCGGTGAATATTTGGGACGTGTGTATGAAGAAGTTAAAGGCCGACCTTTATATCTTATTCGGGATATCTATGGTATCGAGACAGAGGCGCTGCCCGTCATCGGCGATCGTGCCTCATCTCATTCAAATCCCGTCCCTGATCAATCTTCGTTTGATGATGACAATTTTGAACAGCGATGACTGCAATGAAGGGCACTTCGATTAATCCGGAATGGGGCAGTTCAACTACCCTAACCAACGGGATGACCTTGCTTGGGAGCGCAGCATGGGTCTTTTCGAGGTACCCTTAACCCGATCGCCAAGAGAGCCAGTCTTCGTCGAGGGCTTGTGCCAGGGTAAACTCAGGCTCTGGGGGCATAAAATCAGCCGGTAGCGCGATCGCGTTCAGGACATTTTTCCTCACTTTTCGATAAGAAGGTAGAAACATCGCACTTAAAAAAGGTTTGAGGCTAGGGCTGTCTTGGAGAATCCACTCAATTTCTGAATGACAATGATTAATTTCTAATGATTAATTTCCAAGATCCAGCCCCTGCAACACAATTCCCGTTCCGTTTCCCAATACTTCAGCTTGAGCAGATATTCACAGAGTCGCAGCAGATAGCTTGATACCGCCCGTCTGTCGCTCCTACCCAAACTCTCGATCGCCTCAATTAGGTTTTCCAGATCAACGGCGTTAAAGTCACCCGATCGCAACTAGGCCACCGTTTGCTCTAGCCAGCATTGGTAGTCAATGTTATGCAACGATGCTGACTTGACGTTGACCATAGAGATTGGATAGGGGTTGCGGGGTCTATCGATGGGCTGCTGGATCATACACACGACCGAGCGCATCTGTCCTCAATTGTCAATTAGCATGCCCAAATTCAAATCCACCAATTCAAATCCGCCAATTCAAATCCGTGTTGCCAAAGCTTTTTGGAGCGCTGCGATCGCCGCCGCTACCTCCGCCTCACTCACGATCAACGGCGGCACAAACCGCACCACCTGCGGACCCGCCGGAACCACCAGCAACCCCTCAGCGATCGCCGCTTTGGTAATAGCCGCTGCCGTCAGTTCGCTACCGTCTTGCAACACCAAGCCATTCAGCAAGCCCCGCCCTCGCACCGCTGCGAAATACTGGGGATAGCGTTGAACCACCTGCTCCAGCCCCGATCGCAATTGCTGTCCCCGTGCCGCCACATTGGCAAGGAGGTTCTCCCGCTCTAGGGTTTGGCAAACCGCGAGGGCCACACCACAGGCAAAGGGATTACCGCCGTAGGTACTGGCGTGTTCCCCCGGTTCAAAAATGTCGCAGGTGGATTTACAGAGCATCGCGCCAATGGGAATTCCCCCGCCCAGCCCCTTGGCACTGGTGAAGATATCCGGCTCAATCCCCAGGTGTTCGTAGCCCCACCACTGCCCCGTGCGGCCAATCCCCGTTTGCACCTCATCCAGGATCAGCAACATCCCGGTCTCATCACAAATTTTGCGGACTAAGTGGAAATAGTCGCGATCGCCGGGACGCACGCCTCCCTCACCTTGTACTGGCTCCAACAAAACCGCCGCTGTGCGTTGTTGGCCCCGGTTCAGTTCAACGACAGTCCGTTGCAGCGCCTCCGAATCATTGTAGGGAATATAGTGGAAACCGGGGACTAGGGGGGCAAAATGCTTGTGGTATTTGGGTTGCCCCGTCGCCGTAACCGTGGCCAGAGTCCGCCCGTGAAAGCTGGCTTGGGCGGTGAGAATAATCGGTTGGTCAATATTCAGCACCGTATGGGCATATTTGCGGGCTAGTTTAATTGCCGACTCATTGGCCTCAGCCCCAGAATTGCAAAAGAAGACACGATCGGCGCAGGAATGGTCCACCAGCCAGCGGGCCAACGCCCCCTGTTCGGGAATGTAGTAGAGGTTGGAAACGTGGTGGAGTTTTTGCAGCTGCCGGGTGACCGCTTCCACCATCACCGGATGGGCATGACCTAAGGTACAGGTGGCAATCCCCGCCACAAAATCAAGATATTCCTTCCCGTCCGCATCCCATACCCGACACCCCTGGCCGCGCGTCAGGGTCAGGGGGAACCGCGCATAGGTCCCCATCACGGTTTGATCAAAGGCAGCGATCGCGTCGCTATGGGGGGGGCTGGTTTCAGGCACGGGGGGCGGGGGTAGGGTATCGGTACTCACAATGATCTCCTGTGGGTAGCTTTGGCAGGCTACGGGTCTATGCGTGGGAAAACACCTATTAGGTCACGATATCAAATTCAGAATCGCATCGAACACCGGAAAGGTTGGCGTTTCATTACCATCATCTGCCAGAACGAGGTGGATCAGGATTCCGTATCCCGGCTCGCTACGGCTCAGCGTTCGGTTCTGCCTGTTGTTCGAGGCGCTCAGCCTCTTGTTGTTCGAGGCGTTCAACTTCCTGTTCGAGCAAATCCCGATCGGTCGAGTAAACAATATCGCGATCGCGAATAACGACCTCGGTGGCAAACTGTTGGGCATACTGGTATTTCTGCTCTAGCTCCGGGGGCATCGCTTGCAGGGGAGCGGTTCGCTGCGATCGCATCTGGTTCCGGGCCTCCACCTGCTGATTGCGCAGCAGTAGCCAGAAATAGCGCACCAGGGGCACGACGACGACACCCACACCATAGCCCAGGAGCAGCCAATAGAGCGATCGTACTAAACCAATAAAACCGACCAGTTCCGCCGGGTTGGCCTGGAGTAGGCCACCGAGAATCAGGGCACCGCCCAGGTTGAGAGCAGCCAGGATAATCACCCCGGTTGATTGGGCCGCTGTGGCTTGGGTGAAGGGCCAACGGTGTTCCCGGAGGTAGTCTGGTACCCGCCGGGATTGACTCGACTTGGCCTTCACCTGGAGCGCGGGGAAATGGTAGACCAAACCGCCCTCTGGACTGACGTGGGGACGACCGTCAAAGCGAGCCAAAACGGGCAGCATATAGGCTTCGTATTCTTGATCCGATCGCGATCCCAGATCATCTAGGTAGGGAGCCAGTTGTTCCGCGATGACTACACCCTGGTGGTTACTGATGGTGGTGGCGATCATCTGCCAGCGCCGGTCTTCCAGATCAGCATTGGGATTACCGTCGCCAAACAGGAACGAATAGACCGCTTCGAGGAAGCTTAATTTACCCGTTGCCACCTGGGATTTTTCAGCACGGCGTTTAGCCGGTTGGCGATCGTAGTCCAGGGGATCAAAAAATAGGGACCAGTGGGAGAGCAGATAACTGTAGCGTTGCAGTTGCCATAGGAAGAATAGATCGCCCTCCCCACCTGAGCGTCGATCGCGTTCTTCCCCCTCCTGACTTTGTTGGGCAAACAACAGAACAATAATCGCGGCAAAGATAATAATAATCGAGACAATCAGGGCAATCCCAAACGAAATCCGAATCAAATAAAAAATAATCTGCCAGAGCTTTTGTAACTTGGCCTGCATCTGCGATCGCCAGGACCGATTGCGCCAAATTGCCTGGAAATTTGCCGGAAACTGATAAACAATTTCGCCCGACTCGGCGACCTGAAGGTGTCCCCCTGCTTCTGCGGCCAAAGTGGCTAACTCACGCCGCACTGTGTCCAACTCCAAGCCCGATCGCGTTGCCACATCCCCGATCGTCACCCGATAATTCAGGGCGGTGACCGCATCCATAATTGCTGTTTGCACTGCCATCTACTCCCCTTGCGATAGCGTAGCGACAAAAGGCGTATCGCGTGCCCGTCGCTAAGCTTCTGAAGAATGATCCGTAAGAACTATCCTGATCCTAGCGGGAAACACCGGGGGTGGGGTAACCCCGATCAGGACTGCCCGCGATCGCCCAATTTCCGCATCATACGTTACCCTGTAGGGCAACCAGAACCGGAGCCGCCCACCGGAGTGAACCGCACTCGCCCTTAGCACTCGCCCTAATTAAGGTGGTGAGAGAGAGATGAGCCAGTCCATACCCTATTTGCATCGCATCTCCCCAGGAGACTCGCTATCCCCCGGTCCCCGTTACCGTGGGCAAACGCTCCCACATCCCACCCTGGCAGCCCTCTTTGCCCAACTGCGGACTGACTACGCCCAGCAGGCGATCGACCTGCGTAGCCAACGCCCCAACCCCAGCCGTTTGCAGATCCAGTTGCGCAGCCCGTTGGGACTCTCCCCCCTAGCCGCCCAAGCCATCGGGCAACGCCTCGGTCACACCTTACGGCGAGAGCGGGCGACCCTTTTGGCTCACCAGATCTGTCAAGTTCAGATCACCGTAGCCAACCGCCAGGGTAAGGTGCCCGTTTGGCAAACGACGATCGCGCTGGCCGCCCCTAACCCCGGTGCACGCCGCGTCTCCCTGGGGGCATCGCCCTCCCTCCCTGCGGCTGCCTCTGCACCCCCGATCGTCAAGCTGGGCCAATGGTTGGTGTTGGGTTGCCACGATTTCTTGCAAAGTAATTGGCTCCTGCTCACCTTCCTCTTCTCCGGCTGGCTCTATGCCGCGATCGCCCTCAATGCCGCACCATCCACGCCCCAAGCCCAAGCTCCCAGCGTTCCCCAACCTGCGGCGATCCCCTTTCCCGAAGCCCGTGGGGAGGCTTCGTCGGCAACGGGACGTGAACAATACCCAAAGCCTGCTGGACTCGACCCGGTTGAGATCGCGGCCACAACGAATGCCCTAACCTTTACCGTGCCAGAAGTTTTTCAGGGCAAAACCCTCTATCGGGTGAATCCGATTCGGGCGCGGAAGGTGATTGCGTTAACCTTCAGTCAGGGTCCCTGGCCCAACAATACGGAAGAAATCCTGGCTATCCTCCGGCGCTACCACGTCAAAGCCACCTTCTTCTGGGTGGGGCAAGCCGTCGCCGAGCATCCCGACCTCGCTCGTCAGGTGGTGGCCCACGGCCATGCGATCGGCAATCACCCGTGGAGCCGTCCGGATCAGCCCGCCAAACGATCCGCGATCGGTCAGGAAATCCAACGCACCGCCCAAGCCATTCAGCAAACCACTGGGGTCACCAGTAGCCTCTTTCGACCGAGTACCACGCCGTTCAACGAAGCCCTCCAGTTGCAAGCCCAACGGCAACAGTACACCACTATCCTGTGGTCCGTTGATGCGGGGGAGGAGGATAGTTCCGATGCGATCGTCGATCGGGTGCTTCAGGATGCCTCGTCGGGCGCGATCGTGCAGATGACGGAAGGCGGCGGCGATCGGCTGGCCCTCATCCAAGCCTTGCCCCAGATCATTACCCTCCTGCGCCGCCAGGGTTACCAATTCCTGACCGTCCCGCAATTATTAGAACAGCAAACCAACCTACAAACCCGCCCCATTTAAGCTAACTTGCCCCATTTAAAGGCAAAGTTGTGCGGCGGCGGCTAAATCAGTCTACAAACCTAACCAATCTCGTAAGGATTGCTCAAGCTGGTCAGCATCAACCTTAGCTATCTGACCGATCACTTTGATCACCAGACTTTCATGTACTGTGTACACACCTCTTTTGACTGTAGTTTCTACGTTCAATCCTGCTGCTGCCCACTCAGACAACACAAACTCACCTATTATTAGTGAACTTGTTTTGCTCGTCAGAGGAGTAATAAGAATGTCTTGAGAAGGGTGTGACGTACTGACCACAACAGCAGGTCTTACCTTTGAGTTTGACAAGTCTGAGAAGGGATAGCGTACCAAGATAACATCATGCTTGGAGTAGCTGGGCATACACATCATCCTCTGTATTATCCCAAACTGCATCAAGCGATGTTTGGCTTGCCTGTAGCCAAAATTCAGCCTCATCATCGGGTAAAACGGTTACCAGCACTCTTACCCCTTCTGGGAGTTCTGCTGATTCCAGTAACTCAATTTTCCCTTGCCGAACCGTAGCCCAAAGCGTTTTTAGCATAGTTTTTAGCATATCTTTTGCGTGAGACCATGCCTTGATTCTATGCGATAACCACTATTGGTGCGATCACCCTATGAATGCGATCGTCGATCGGGTGGCACATCCATTTCAACTAACTCCTCAGCCGGGTTCTGATCCGTCAGATTTTGCTGGAGCCAGATTTTTCCATCTTTGATATCGAAATGGATGATACAGCGGTAAACTCGGTTGAACTGCTCCCAACCCACATTCACCCACTGGTAGTGATCCCGTTCCGCATCAAAAATGAGCTGCACTTCAACCTCATCGCTTGAAACGTCATCCTCAGCGTACTGAGTAAGCAGTTTCTGAACGTACTTCCAGTATTGGGCTACTTTGTCCATTTGTTCAGCCATGTTTTAGGTTTGACACATCGGGGCAAGTTACACCAAACACACTCCCGGCAATCACGCATCCTGATCAACCCGCCCAGCCAGAATCTTGACTTTTGACTTTTGACTTTTTAGATGCCTACGGTTTCCCCCCGATCGCCGTCGGCACCTTCAGCTTGGGTGCGTCCTGGTGGTAATACCGATAATAATAGCCATTGTAGGAATAGCCCGTCACGATGCGCTGTACCCCATTGGCAATCACCCCTAGCAGGGGAATTTGGGCAGTTTGCAGATGATCGACCACCCGTTTCACCGCCGATCGCTTGGTTTTGCCTAGCCCCACCACGAGGGCTAACCCACTGGTCGCCGGGGCCAACAATTGGGCATCGGAGAAACCCAAAAGGGGTGGTGTATCGTAGATAACAATATCAAACTGGGCTTCTAAATCCGCCATAATCGCCTGCATTCGGCTAGATGCCAGGAGTCGCGAGGGATCACGCGGGGAGGGACCTGCCGTCAGGACAAAGAATTTATCCTCATGGGGAGCCACTTGAATCAGGTCCGCTGGTGCCCGATCGCCCAACAAGAGCGTACTGAGGCCCTCCTGATTGGACAGCCCGAGGGCGCGATGTAACTGGGGTCGCCGCAGATCCGCATCCACCAGCAATACTCGTTTCCCCATTGCCGCCGCTGCATGACCCAGGTTCAAGGCCAGCGTGGATTTGCCCTCAGCGGGCGCCGCAGAACTGATCACAAACGATCGGATCGGGTCCAAGTTATTGAGCAAGCGCAGGACCGTCCACAGGGAGCGGAAAGCTTCCACAAAGGGCACCACTTTATAGTCTTGATCGCGCCGGGAAACCCCACCTGCTGCCGATTCCAACTGGGATAAATCGGCGGGGACAATCACCTGTCGCGTACCGCTTAACTGGCTAGTGTAGGGAATCACACCCAGGAGAGGCGCATGGGTCAGTTCCTTGATCTCCTCCACACTTTGGAGCGACTCGTCCAATTTCTCAGCCAGAAAAACCGCCGCACTCCCCGCCAAGAGGCCCGCGATCGCCCCCAGGATTAATTGGCGCGGGATATTGGGTTCGATCGGCAGGCTGGGTACGGTCGCGATCGACAGCAATTGCCAGGGAATTTCCTGTTGGGCCGCATCCAGGAGCAGTTTTTCACGGGCCTCCAATAACCGGGTTAATCCCCCCGTTGCTAGGGTCAACTCTCGTTCCAAATCCGCACTCAGCCGGGATAGGGCCGGTAATTGGGCCAATTGTTGCCGTAGCTGCAACTCCACCTGGGTCAGAGTTTGCTGCTGCGCCTGCAACGTTTGCAGATCACTGCTGGTGGTGGCCAGGGTCCCGCTGAGGGCACGTTCTGCTTCCTGCCGCAGCAGGGGCATGAGGTTCTCGCGCTGGCGCTGGAGGGTGGTCAGGGCCGGACTGTCGGGTTGCGATCGGGCCAACTCCTGGGCAATTTGGGCATCAACTGCCCGAACTTGCTCAACCAGGGATTGGTACAAAGTATCCTGCCGCAGAACTGCAGTGGCTCCGGCCCGCTCATTGAGCGTGCTAAGGCGTTGTTGCGCCCCTTGTAATTGCAGGAAGGTGTTGAGCCGTTGACTTTCTAGGGCGCTGAGTTGGCTCTCCAGTTCCTGGGCTTTGGTGTTCAGGCTGGTGAAACTATAGCGCTGGCGCAGTTCTTGTAGGGTGGCTTGCAAGCGGTTAACACGGGCCTGCATCAAAGGAATTTGCTCCTCCACAAACTGAATCCCTTGACTGAGGGAGGTTTGTCGGGTTTGTAGGCTGTAATCCAAATAGCCCTGGGCCAGGTGATCAAGCACAAATTTAATCTGCTCGGCATCCGTGCCCCGGAAGCGAATATCCAGGATCTTGGTATCTTGCAAACGGGTAATGCTCAGCCCTAGCATCAACTTGTCATAGGTTAGCTCCGGATAACGGGTTTGCATCCGACGCAGGATCGTATCCAGGATTTCCGGACTGAGGAGGACCTGAATTTGGGTGTCATAATCCAGGCGATCGCCCCGCCAAGGGGGGATATCTGTCTGCCCCAAGAGTTGGGGTAAGGGCTGGTTAGTGGCCACCGCCTCCACCAGGATTTGGAAACGCCCCTGGTAAACCGGCACAATCTGGGTTGCCCGCCACCAGATCAGGGAACTGACCAACGCCGCTACCCCCACAAAAATCGGAAGGCGGCGGCGCAGGGCGCTGAAGAAATGGCTCAGATCGGTATCTGAGGTTGGCTGGGGTTGGGGTCGCCAAGTGGCTGCCGGGGGCAGAGCCGGGGGCACCCAGTCTGCCCGGGGCGCATGACCCGGAACGGAAGGGGGGGAAAGGGGGGGGGTGGCCTGCATACCGCAAACTCTCCACGACAATAAAACAACAGGAAAACAACTAGAACAGCCGAAGCAGGGTATTGAGCAACAGGACGACGGGGGCGGCCAGTTGGGTGAGGGTGTCCGTCGTGCGGGTAAACCCAGAACGATCGACCATAATCACATCATTGGGCTGGACAATGGGGTTCGTGGCCTCATTAACATCAGCGGCCAAGTCAACGGGCAGGGTGCGGCGGACGATCGTGCCATTGGGTTGCAGACGAATCAGTTCCACCGTCTGGCGATCGGCACGGGTCGCATGGAACCCCCCTGCTGCCAGGAGGGCTTGATTGAGAGGGGTATTGGGAGGAACCTCCACAACCCCCGGCTTGAGCACCTCACCCACAACATTGACCCGAATCGTGGTGGGCGAGAAACTGGCCGTCGCCGCCTGACTCAGTTGGGCGGGGGAAAGGGCCGCCGCCGTGGCCACCCGAATTTGGTCCCCATCCCGCAGGCTGATGTCCTGGCTAAGGTTACTGGCTTGCAACAACTCCCACAGGTTGACCGAAATGACCTGCTCCAAGTCGTCCACCAGGGGACGCCGCACTTCAATTTGCCGCAGATCAGCCCGTTGGGTGATCCCACCCGCCTCCTGAATCAATTCCGTGAGGGTCACCAGGGGCACACCGCCGCCCCGATCGGGATCAAATTTATACGTCCCTGGACGATTGACTTCACCACTAATGGCTACCCGGAGCGGACGGGCCTGCTCCAGGACGATCGTCGTCAGGGGTTGGCGAAAGAATCGGGTATATTTAGCCGTGACGATCTCCCCGACCGCTTGCAGCGTTAGGCCCGCCACGGGGACCTGGCCGATGCGGGGAAGGTTCAGGGTGCCATCGGGCAGAATCGGATAGCTTTTGCTGTACTCCGGCACGTTGAAAATATCGACAAAAACGCGATCGCCGGGTCCCAGGGTGTAATCGTCCCCGCCTAGGGGCAACCCCCTCATCGCCGCTGTGGGAACTGGGACGGTAGCAGGAGCTTCCGGCAGCGGACCGCCCACCGATTGTGGCTCTGGGGTACTAGCCGTCGCCGTGGGGGCTGTGGGTAACAGGTCTTCCACAAACAATCCCACTTGCGCCAGCCGCACTGGCCTAGGGGCAGCCAATGGCGTAACGGTTGGGGGCGGCGGGGTCACCGCTAGCAACGCGGGCGAGGTACCCACCCACAGCAGGCTAGCCAAAGCCAGGGCAATCGGGGGGGAATGCGCGAAGCGGTTAGCCCCATCTATAGTCATCATCACACCATTCACCTCACATCATTCACAAATAGGGCGTTCGCTGGGCCAAGGAGATTGGCTGTACGGGCGAAGCACTGGGCACGGTTGCCAAGATACCCTCCTGCACAACTTGGAAATAACGGTAGCCACTGATCTCAGGCGAAAAGTGGGTGGTTAGGTAATGGCGGGCGGCATGGCCCATCTGCTGACGGAGATCGGGATCGCGGGATAACCACTGGATAAAGTGGGCTAAGCCCTGACTGTCCTGATGCCGGAAACTTTGACCGCAGTGGGCCTGGTCGAGCAAGGTACGGAGATAGGAATGGGCGGCACAAATGGCGGCGATCGGGCGACCAGCCGCCAGGGCAGCATAGAGCTTGCTGGGTGCCACCAACCCCTCCATCCCGCGACCAATACTGACCAGGGAGAGATCGCAGGCCGTCAGCGAATAGGGCAATACGGCCACATCCTGGTAGGGCAAGAAGATCAGGTTGGTTAGCCCCAAGGCTTGCGCCTGGGCCTGACAGTCGGGATAGCGGGCACCCCCGCCAATGAACAGGAATTTAATCTGTGGTTGGGTGTGCAGGATTTGGGCAGCCCCCAGGATGGTGTCGAGATCATGGCAACGACCTAGGTTGCCCGCATAAAGCACCACAAAGTCATTGACCAAGTGATGCTGCTGGGCGAACCAATTCCGGTGCTTGGCGATCGGTTTAATCCGTTGTGGATTGGCCCAATTGGGGATGACGACAACCTTATCGGCGATCGCGGGGCATTTCTCGATCAGACGCTGCTGCATCGTCGTGGTTAAGACCACAATGGCCTGCGATCGTGCCCAAACCCGTTGATTCAGCCGATCCCAAAATCGCACCAGCCAATGCTGTTCATCGACCACGCCCAACTGCACGGCAATATCGGGATAGAAATCGTAGAGGATGCAGACGTAGGGGGTCCCAAAAAGCCGATTGATCAGGTAGCCCAAGCTATGAAGAAAGGGGGGCGCTGTCGTTAAAAACAAAACATGGTTATGGCAGGCGTGGCGCAGTAAATGGAGCGCCGATCGCAGATAAAACAAAACGCCCCCAATGGCCTTTCCCCGAATCCGCTTGGGCCAGAGGTGAATACTGCGCGTGCGCTGGACCTGAACCTGGGCGATCGCTTCTGCCTTAGGCGCAACGGTTTGCTGGAACGCATAGCCCGGTTGTCCCGTAAAGACACTCACCGCCACCCCTTCCTGACTCAGGAAATGGGCCAAGTCCTGGATCAACTGCCCCGTCGGCGCATAGTCAGGGGGAAAAAACTGTGTTACTATTTTCAGCCGAATCGGGGTATCGTCTGAAACCCGTCCGGTTAGTCGATGCAGGGGTAACCACACAGCCACACTCCTCTTCTCATCGTCTAGCAGTTCTAGTTGTTGTCAGACCTTGGCCCATACAGAGCCAAAATCCCCACGCTTGTCGTGCGCGAGATGGGTTCAAGGAGGCCATGAGGGTAGCCCTACGCCAACGCCAAAACGCCGGTTTTGCAATTACCCTGGACAATACCCTTGGGATACCCTTGACAACATCAGTAGAAGCGCTATCTTTTAATCTTCCCTAATATCCATCCTAGACGATCATCTGGCGCGGTTTATCGTCTTTTGATAACATTTGCAACTTTTGCAAGCGGGCAGCGGGAATCGAACCCGCATCAATAGCTTGGAAGGCTATGGTTTTACCACTAAACTATGCCCGCACTCAACTGGGATAGTGAATTCGCGATGATCGCGGACGATCGGCGTATCCCAAATCCGGCTCTTAGCTACGCTAGCACAAAGCCAGCCACCTGTATCAGCCTGATCTTAGCGAATTCATCGGGGTGGCTTCAAGGTCTAGGCGGTCTATGGCCCTTAGTACCGTAGACGGCGGTGGTTGGCCACCGATTCCACAAGACCGAAGGCAATGAAGTTGGCCAAGAGAGCCGATCGCCCATAGCTGAGGAAGGGCAGAGGAATCCCGGTAATGGGCGCTAGGCCGATCGTCATGCCGATGTTGACCGTCACCTGGAAGATCACCATTGACAAGACCCCGATCGCAATCAGGGACCCAAAATTATCCTTGGCGCTTTGGGCAATCAACACTAGGCGAAGGCAAATCAGCCAGAAGGCGACCAACACCACCAAACAGCCCACAAAGCCCAGTTCCTCGCCGATCGCGGAGAAAATAAAGTCCGTATGCTGCTCTGGGATAAAGCTCAGTTGGGTTTGGGTGCCCTGGTGTAGCCCTCGGCCCCACAGTTCCCCCGCCCCGATCGCAATGCGCGACTGGATCAGGTGGTACCCTCCCCCCAGGGGGTCCTTATCTGGGTTCAGGAAAAGGAGAATCCGATCCTTCTGGTAGTCCTGAAGCAGCCCCCACAGGATGTGGCCCAACTCCCCGGCAATCAGGTTAACAATCACCGCCGCGAGGGCACCGATCCGTGGCCACGGCAAGGTTAACCAACCAATCACCCCCAAAATCAGGACCCAGACCAACCAGATGGGCCAAAAAACATTGAAGAGGATGACGGAGACCAACGGGGAGAGCAACAGCACTAACCAGCCGGGATTGGCATTGCCCCAGTAGAGCATTCCCAGTGTAATCGCGCCAAAAATCAGGGCCGTCCCCAGGTTGGGCTGTACGAAGATCAACAGCCAAGGGATCGCTGTCACCCCAAGGCTGGTGAGTACAGCGGGAATCGTTGCCGCCGTCCGTGTATGGAGCATCGCCGCCAGGGTGACGATAATCCCCGCTTTGGCAAATTCTGACGGCTGCACATTAAACCCCCCGATCGTAATCCAGCGTTCAGCCCCCATTGCCGTTGTGCCGATGAACATGACCGCAATCAGGGAAAGATTGGTAACTGCATACACGACCCAGTGCCAGCCTAGGAGGGCATCGTACCGGAAACGAGCCAGCAGCAAGGCAATCACGACCCCAAACCCGCCGGTCACCCAATGCTGGACGGCATAGGTGGTGTCGCCCTGACTCAGTTCGACACTGCGGATCATAACCCCCCCCAAGAGGGTTAACCCCGTAATGAGGCCAAAGAGCAGCCAGTCCACCTGTTGCCAGGGCTGGAGCCAAGTTTGCCAGCGGACGTAGAAGCGGGATTTTTTTAGCATTGCGTTACACAAAAGGGAGTAGGGGGTGCGCAACCATACCTCAGGTGAGGGCCGCGATCGAGACTTTAGCGGCGACCTGCTGGGCGATCGCAACCAGGGCCTTGGCCGAGGCGGAAGCGGGTTCACCGACGACGATGGGCACGCCGCGATCGCCCCCTTGGCGCAGGGAAATCTCCAGGGGAACACAGCCCAACAGGGGCACTTGTAATTCCTTCGCGGTCTTCTCGCCGCCACCCGAACCAAAAATGTCATACTGCTTGTCGGGTTGGTCCGGCGGGATGAAATAGCTCATATTTTCGACGATACCGAGGACGGGCACCCCCATCTGCTGGAACATCTTCAACCCCTTGCGGGCATCCAACAGGGCCACATCCTGGGGCGTGGTGACAATCACGGCTCCGGCCATCGGCACGGCTTGCACCAGGGTGAGTTGGGCATCCCCGGTCCCTGGGGGGAGGTCAACCACAAGGTAGTCCAGTTCGCCCCAGGCAACCTGGTAGAGAAACTGGCGGATGATGCCATTCAGCATGGGGCCACGCCAGATCACGGGCTGGTCCTTGTCGATCAGGAAGCCCATCGAGACCAATTGCACACCGTGGTTGAAGGAGGGTTCCAGGACTTCGCCCTGTGCCCCCTGTTGGACCATTACTTTTGCCTGCTCCAGGCCCAGCATGGTGGGTGCATTGGGACCGTAGATGTCGGCATCCAGTAGGCCCACCTTTGCCCCCGCTTGGGCCAGCGCCACCGCGATATTCACGGCCACCGTACTCTTGCCAACGCCGCCCTTGCCACTGGAGACGGCCACAATATTTTTCACCCCCGCAATTCCCTGGCGATCGGGCAGGGCCTTCTGTTGCGGGGTTTCCGCTGTCACGGCCACGGTCACCTCGGCCACCCCTGGCAAGGTTTGGACCGCCTGCTGGCATTCCTCAACAATGAATTCGCGTAGGGGACAGGCGGGGGTGGTGAGGACCAGGGTAAAGTTGACGCGCCCAGCTTCGTCGATCGTGACATTGCGAATCATATTGAGTTCGACGAGGCTTTTCCGCAATTCCGGGTCTTGCACGGGGCGTAGGACATCTAGGACCGCAGCGGTTGAGGGGAGTTGAGCCATGTTTCCAGACGGGGTACCCATAGTGTTAACTGACGGAAGGATTTCTTCTCACTTCTCTTCATTATCTGGTGTCTGGGACGCTTGCGTTGACACTCCCCGGCCTAAAGTCGCGGGGCTTCTCAGTTCGCTGGGTGCCCATTGGCATTGCCCTCACTGAGCTTCTTGACGGTGTGCCCCACCGCTGC